>Ga0105049_10000254_pt1 | contig 55841 bp, 45 predicted proteins | sample MAT06_FD_78087 | JGI IMG/M metagenome (GOLD analysis project Ga0105049, IMG submission 78087) | Freshwater microbial communities from Lake Fryxell liftoff mats and glacier meltwater in Antarctica - MAT-06 | ecosystem: Environmental > Aquatic > Freshwater > Ice > Liftoff microbial mat | place...
ACTTTCTTCGATTGCGCGGCACGGAAATCGTCCACGGCTTTCTTGATAGCCGCGTCGCTCAGCGCGAGAATCGCGGCGGCGAACAACGCGGAGTTGATCGCGCCGGGTTTACCGATCGCAAAAGTCGCCACGGGAATTCCACCGGGCATCTGCACCATCGAGAGCAACGAATCCATCCCTTTCAGCGCGGCCGATTCCATCGGCACGCCCAACACGGGCAACGGGGTGAGCGCAGCGGCGACTCCAGCGAGATGCGCCGCACCACCGGCGGCGGCGATGATCACTTTCAATCCGCGGGCTTCGGCGCTGGAGCACCATTCAAAAGCGAGCTGCGGCGTGCGGTGAGCGCTGATGACGCGCCGCTCGCAGACTACGCCGAGTTGCTCGAGCGTCTGCACGCAATGCTGCATCACGTCCCAATCCGAGGCACTGCCCATGATAATTCCGACCGTTGGATTTGCCATAAGCCGATGAGAAATACCCGTGAAGCAGCCCATGTAAAGAATCGTTCACGGCGAGGAATATTTTTGAGCTCATTCCAGAATGGATAAATCCCGTAGCGCTAGGCGTGGCACGGGTCTCCCGACCCGTGATTCCCGAACCCACGGTCCAGAGACCCATGCCACGCCTACCAATCCCACAGGCCCGGAGGCCTGTGCTGCTCCAAACTTCCAGGCAAATTCTCCCTCAAAGCAACGGCGTGCCCTTCGGCACTTTCACAATCGTCGTGCCGGCGATTTTGTCGTGCCAGGATTGTTTGTCGTCATCGAACGCCACCCAGATGAAACCCAGCCCGGCCACCGCGAGCGAAAGAAACGCGCTCAGTCCCCGCACGATCGCCACGCTCCAATCGAGCGGTCGATCATCGAGGCGCACCACTTTGAGCCCGCAAATAATTCCACCGAGGGTCGTCCCCTTGGTCGCCCACAGGACGACGAAATAAATCGCAAACCACAAAGGCAGGCCTTCTTCGAGGTCCACCTGCAGCCGATGAAGCATTCCACCGACAAATGAGACCAAGATCGCGACCAGGATGACATCCAAAAATGTGGCACCCAACCGTACCCAGAAGCCTGCGCGTGGATATAGACTGCCCGCCATCAAGGCAGGGGAATTCACCGGCGGTAGCATCGGAGGCGCGGGCTCCGCTACCGTCGTTCCGAGCGGAATACCAGACGGAGCGACCGGAACCGGTCCAGTCGTCCCGGACGCACGTGGACTGAACAGGGTCAGTATCACACAACCAAATCCGAGCAGCGCAACCAACAGCGAGAGCAGGATTCCGACAATGGGCACCAGGTAGAGCAAAAGAAAAAGTAGCGCACCCGCGATGACGGCGAGTGCCAGGTGCAGGCGGTTTCCCGTCAGCCAACGTCCGACCAAACCGTAGATCGCCGCCTTGCCAAACAACACCGCGCAGAAGACGAGCAACGGGAGCAGGAGCACCGCAACCGGAATCCCAATCACCGTGATCAAGAGCAGCACAAACAACACCGGCAACGCCAGCACCGTGAGCATGGCGGCGAGTATCACGAATCCAGGCTGTGTCGTCAGTTGGTCTCCGCAAGAGCGCAGCGCCCGCGGAAAGAGCAACCCGAGCAGAGCATAAAAGGTGATCATGAACCCCGTGAAAATCCAGAGCCAGCCCATGTGGGCCGCGATGGCGATCGGCCGCCCCCACTGGAGCGCGTGCGTCCACCAGGAGCGGAACGCCTCCAGCTTTTCTTCGAATGCCTCCTGCTGAATCTGCTTTCCCCCCACATAGGCCCCGGGATCAATCACGGTGGAGCCTTGAGGACAGACAATGTTGCCAGCTACCCGGGCTTTGGGCCCGAGACGCACATCACCCTTAATCGCGATCACATTTCGGCTCACCGTGCCGTTCACCACCACATCCCCCAGGATCGCCACGGCATCGCCGTCCACCTCGCCGTCGACGGTGAGGTCGCCCATGATAACCATGACGTCCTGCTTCGATTTCTCGCCGATCGGGATACGCCGGTCATGCAGGATGACCGGTCCGTTGCCGTCTTTCATGCCGTTGGCCCAACGCTCCGGTTCGGCCCATTTTTTCTCCGATGGTTTCTCTTGGGGCTTTTCAAGCGGCGCTGTTGGTTCGGGTTTTTCCCCCGGGACTTCGCTAACCGGGAGTGGAGCGGCAGGTTCCTCAACGCTGGGCGCGGGCGCGATCGGCCCCGACGCAGGCGCGACAGGAGCAACGGGCTCCGTTGCCAAGTCCGCCTCTTCCGCTTCAGCCGGTTTGGTTTCTTTCGGCTCCTCGCCGGCCACCAGCAGGCCTGCACCCAGCATCAGGCCGAAGCCGAAGAACAGCCGGGGAATCACGTTTTGGTAATGGAAAATTTTCATGGGAACGCGTGTTAGTTTTTACGGCTGCTCATGCGATAGGCGGTGGCTCCGAGGCCAAAGCACAAAGCGTACATCACCGCGATCAAGACCCCGCCGGTGCATAGCCAGAGCGGCGAGAGGGTGTTGAGCATGCGGCCGAGGAAATGCACGGTCCACAAGATCGCGCCATAAGTCTGGGTCACCACACTGAAGCGGGCCACGATCAGCTGGCCGATCAGCTCCGGCTGGCCGCCTTGCATAAACAAATAGAACGCGCTGATCGCTGCGCCCGCGAGACCGGTGATCGCGGCGAGAAACAGCGCGCGCACGGCCGCCGGCCAGTAGCTCCAGGATTTATGGTACCACGCGATACGGGCGCGGTGCTCGATGGCGGCGAGCACGCGGGCCTCGAGCGTCGAGGGGGCAGGCCGCACCGGGAGGCCGCAGAGTTCGCGATGGATAAATTCCTCGAGTTCTTCGGGAGTCATTTTTTTCATGGCAGCTCCTGGTTAGATAAAAGTTTCATGAGGCGCGCCGCTATGGGCCAGAATTTTGGCGAGGGCTTCGCGTCCGCGGAGGATATCAGTCTTAACTTTGCTGAGGGAGACGCGGAGCTTTTTGGCGATCTCCTCGTAAGGCAGATCTTCGAAATGAAAGAGCACGAGCGGCACGCGCTGATGTTCGGGAAGTTTTTCCAAGGCGCGTTCCACCCACTCGCGACGCTCGCCCGAATCAACGCTCTTAAAAAACGTGTCGGGCGCGGCGAACTCGACCTCTCTTTCTCCACCGTCGTCGTCGCGCCGGACGAGATCGGAGAAAAAACTCCAACGCTTCTGGTAACGCTGAAGGTGATTGATCGAGAGGTTCGTCGCGACGGTTTTGAGCCAGCCGCCGGCGGTGGGGCTGGACTGCAAATCAGCAAAATGTTCAAAGGCTTTAAGGAACACCTCCTGGGCAATATCCTCCGCCTGCGCCTCATTGCCCGTGATTCGGGCCGCGGTGGAATAAACCATGTTTTGATAGTTGCGCATAAACGTCGTGAAATCGAGCTGGGGCGTTACTTCCGGGAGGGTGGGGTGCACAGTGGGTTCATCGTTCACCTCGATAACCCCGGTGGGGGCCTCCCAGTTGCAGGTATCTGCCGCCTTGTTTTTTGCCGTTTGCCTGCTGCTGATCGATGGTTCCGGCACCGGATTTTCAACCTCCACTTCGCCGCTCATCCGCCGGTGAAAACCGGCAAAGGCCTCCATCGCCCGCCCCTCGGCCGCATGAAACCGATTTTCGCTCAGGCCCAGTGAATCGAGTTTGCCCTGCGGGTTCACCCAAAGACCCGTTTCGCCCGCGAGACCATGCCCGTGCTTGGCCACCAACCCAGACGCGAGATTCAGCAGACAGGCCAAACGCTGATGCTTGTTTTCAAGATCAGGCTGATAATGTTGCCGAACCGCTTCGGTGACATCCCCGGGAAATTTCCAATCTTCCAACACCATCGCGGCCACCTCGTGGTTTCCGATACCGAACAACCGGCCTTCCCATGTCAGATAATTATGATCGTAAGCCGGACGATAGGCGGCGGCAGTTTCGTACTGCGCCGCCAAATGATCGCAGACGAACAGCCCGATCGAGCGCAGCAAACCGGCGGTGTACGCCAAGTGCACATCGATGCCGCATTCCACCGCCAGTTGTTCGCTCACAAACGCCGTCCGCAACATGTGCTCGCGCAAATAGTCCGCCTGAATGCCATAGTATTTCAGCACGCGTTCGATCAGTTGCGAGCCCGTCATGTAGCCCACCAAGCGATACAATTCTTCCAAACCCACCCGGGATACGGCCGCATGAACAGAAAGCACTTTGGGACTACCTGTGTACACCGCACTGTTGGCCACGCGGAGGAGGTGAGCCGTCAGCGCCGCATCGCTTTTAACCAAAAGGCAGATCTCTTCAAAGGAACCGGAATCATCACGCAACATCCGGCCCAGCCGCGCAAAAATTCGCGGTGCCGCCGGCATGGTGCGGGCAATCTCCAGAATTTTATCACGAATAGACAAGCGGTGGGGGAACGTGGCCGAACTGATACTATCGCACCAATCCGCAGATTCTTAAGCAAGCAGGTAGTGCCAACCTCTGGTTTCTCGAGCACGCCCTCGCGCACCGATCGCCCCGGCCACATAAAGCGCAGCCCGATGTTGGAGAACTTCAAGATGCTTGATGCAATAGGCCAGCCATGCCCACCTCGGTCAAAGTTAGAAACATTAACAACGGGCATTAAAAAAACGATCAATACTTCAGAGAGCGCGAATATCCTGAACGGCGCGTTAGTGATAACGCGCCCTACCTTTTGGCCGCCCTCTCAAAACCCCATCCCGCTGCGGTGCCCAAAGAACTAGCGACCAGCACCGGCTTGTTGCTCTTGGATATATTCCTGCTTGAGGCCGAGCTTTTCCGGGGCGTGCAAGACCAGCATCTTCATCCGGATGTCGGCGGGCACGCTGGCGGACGTTGTCTTCGAGACGACCACCATGAGCGTAATCGCGAGCGGCACTGTCCAGATGGCGGGTTGCTCGGCGAGAATGCGCAGCAACGGATGTTGCGCCCAAAATCCGTTCAGCGGCGCGAAGCTGGCGAACACTTTTCCCATCGGGCCCTTGTCGAGCGAGAGCGTGCTGACGTTGGTCAACGCCGCCGCCACCAATGCACACAAGCCGCCGGTGAGCATGCCCGCCGCCGCGCCTATCATCGTCATGCCGCGCCACCACACACTCATGAAGAGCAGCGGAAAATAACTGGCCGCCGCGATCGCGAAAGCCTGCCCAACCATGAAATTGATTTCCAAAAACTCGACGAAGCACCCGAGAATAATCGCCACCGCGCCGATCACCACCGCCGACACCTTGAAGGCCACCATGCGCTCAGCCGGATTGGACTTCGGTCGCAACATCCGGCCGTACACATCGTGCGCCAGCGCGCCGGTCATGGAAACGAGCAACCCACTGAACGTGCTCATGAACGCCGCGAACGCTCCCGCGCAGGTGATGCCGCTGAGGATCGAACCGAGCACGCCGTATTTCGCCGCGAGTAATGTCGGCAATTCAAGCACGACCTTGTCCGTGCCCTTCGACCCGACGCCGGAATAAAGTTCGGGCATGAGATTGCGCCCGATCACGCCGAAAATCGGCGGAAACACGTAGAAAACTCCGATCAAGATCATCACCCACATCGTGGTGCGCTTGGCGGCAACGCCATCGGGGTTCGTGTAGAAGCGGACGAGAATATGCGGCAGGCCGGCCGTGCCACACACGAGCGCGATGATGAGCGAGTAAGTATAGAGCAGCGAGTACGGCCGTTGATGTTCCGCCAAGTACGCGGCGCGTTGATCAGCCGGGAGGGCATTCGCCGCGGCATTGACCGCCTTCGTCGTCAACGGACCAAACGGCGAAACCCACGCGGTGTCCCTCGGTGCTTTTTCCACCAGCGACTTGCGCTCGATCTTGTAGCCGGGGTCGCTGACCCCGGTTTCAGCGCCTGCAACGACCGCAGCCACGGGCACCTGAGTTTGGTTCACGCCGATGTGCGAACCATAAAATCCATAAACCGACATCAGCACGAACACCGGCACGCTGATCGCGAACGCCTTGATCCAATACTGCACCGCCTGCACCAGCGTGATGCCCTTCATGCCGCCAAGCGCGACATTGAGCGTGATCACCGCGCCCACGAGCACGACGCCCACCCAGTAAGGCAGTCCGTGCGATCCGTCGGCCCAGGTGATGTTCTGAAAAATGTAGGCCAGCGTCGTGCCTGCCCCCTTCATCTGCGGCATCGTGTAGAAAAATCCGATGAACAACACGAAGCAGACCGCGATCTTGCGGAACAGCGGCGAATCAAACCGACCCTCCGCGAAATCCGGAATCGTGTACGCCCCGAACCGGCGCAACGGTCCGGCGATGAACAGCAGCAGAAACAAATAGCCACAGGCATAACACACCGGATACCACAGCGCATCGTAGCCGCTCGACATCACCATGCCGGCCACGCCCATGAACGAGGCGGCGGAAAGATATTAGCCGGAAATCGCCGAGGCGTTCCAGCCGACCGACACCGATCGCCCCGCCACGAAAAAATCGCTGGCGGTTTTCGAGGTCTTCGCCGAGCGAAAGCCCATCCAGAGCGTCACTGCCACCGTGACGAACGAAAAGCCGAAGATCCAAGGATCAATGCCCCCCAGCAGGCCGCCCGTAGCGGCAATCAACAAAGGAGTCGTCATGGCTTAGTTTCCTTTTTTGGCGTTCTGCACCGCTTTGACTTCATCCTCTTCCAGCCAGATCGAGCGGCGAATAAAAATCCACGAGATCGCCCAGACCGCCGGGAAAAACAAAACCCCCAGCACCAACCACGCGAGTGTGAACCCAAACACGCGCGTCGCCATCAGTTCCGGCGCGAAGTAATTGGCCAGCGGCAGTCCGAGGAGGATCACCAAAAAAGCCAAAGCACAGGCGAGGGAAAGTTTCAGTTGCCGGCGCATCAGCGTATGCAGGAAAGCTTCACTATGCACCACATCGCGGGGCGGAGGGGTTGGTGGCGGCATCGGTCGATAGTATGGATAAAGTCCGACCGCCGACGGCAACTCTTATCTCAAGACAGTTTGATTTTCCAAGGTAGCGCTTTGTGGGTGAGTACCCTGCCGAGCGCGGGCGGTTGGAGTGACACAGGTCTCCGACCCGTTTGCCTTGGCTCCACATTTTTTTCACGGGTCGGAGACCCGTGCCACTTTGCGACCACCTCCCCTCACGCGGCCGCCGACCATTCGATCTGCGCGACGCGGTCATATTGCTTTCGCGCCTCTCCGATCATGGCAGCCCAATCGTCTTCCTTCAATCCGGCCAAGGCGCGCATGGCCGCATCATTGGTCCAGCCAGTTTCTTCGCCTGGTAAAGCGCAACCCCACTCGACCGCCACCGCACAGGCCAGATGCATCTGGGCAAGGCTCGCAATATGGGTCGATGCTGGATCGGGCACCAGATGTCCGCGCATGGTTTCGACGGTCGCTGGGGAAAACCGCCAGTGATCCAATAGCACGGCGGAAACTTCTACGGCGGTTAGTCCGTGAACCTCTCGTTCCCAAGCATGCAAATCCGGCCGATCAGTCACCCCTGGATAACAAACCCCACCAGGATAATTATTCAGTACAACTTTTCCGATGTTGCGCAGTAAGCCCGTGGCATACGCCGCGCCAGCATCGCCGCTGACCTTTTTGGCAAAGGCCGCCATGAGGGTGCCGATGCCCACGGCATTTTCCCACAGGAGAGTGGCGGGGATTTGAAATAATTCCAATTCACCCTGAAAACATTGGCGCGCCACCGCGAGCCCGACGATTTGTTGCAATTCAGCCAACCCCACGCGCGACACCGCATCATCCAGCGACTGGCAGGAACTTTTCGTGCCGTACAGGACGCTGTTGCTCAGCCGGATCACTTGAAAAGTAAGCGAAGGATCCACCTGCACGAGCTTCACGATATCGTGGAGTTCGGCATCGGGATCACGCAGCAAGGCCTGCAGACGACCAAAAATTCCCAAGCCTGGGGGCAACTTGGTTCCAATCGTAATAATGGTATCGTGGCCCAGACTCATAGCGTGGCTCCCTCGCTATCGGCACAAATCCCCCCCACTGAAGCGAGGTTTTATCGCCACCGTCGTCCCTCCGAGATGAGCACGATTGGCGGTTGAGGGCAACCGCCGCTACCTTGCTTGACTGGCAAAGCCTAAAAAACAAACGGCGCGGTGATTAGCCGCGCCGTTGGAAGATTTGAACTGGCTTATTTCTTAAGCACCGCCGGCCGCGGCATTGGAGCTGGGCTTGAAACGGGCCTTGAAGAGCGCGGACATATAATCGCGATTCAGGCGGGCAATGAAGTCGTGCGAGATGAGCTTCGGGCAAACCGCGCTGCACTCGTACTGGTTCGTGCAGTTGCCGAAACCGGCGGCGTCCATCGTCTGCACCATGGCGAGTACGCGTTTGTCGCGCTCAGGCTGACCTTGTGGGAGCAAACCGAGTTGCGAAACTTTAGCCGCAACGAAGAGCATCGCGCTGGCGTTTTTGCAGGCGGCGACACACGCGCCGCAACCGATGCAGGAAGCGGCGTCCATCGCGAGATCGGCGTCTTCCTTCGGCACAGGAATCGAATTGGCGTCGGGCGCCGCGCCGGTACGAACGGAGATGAAGCCGCCGGCTTGCTGAATTTTGTCGAAGGCAATGCGATCAGTGACGAGATCGCGAATGATGGGGAATGCGCGGGCACGAAACGGTTCGACAATGATGAGATCGCCTTCCTTGAAGCTGCGCATGTAGGTCTGGCAGGTCGCGATGCCTTTGCCGGGACCGTGCGGCTTGCCGTTAATCGTGCAGGAGCAGGTGCCGCAGATGCCTTCGCGGCAGTCGTGGGCAAAAGCAATCGGGTCGTCACCTTTCCGCGTCAGCTCGTCGTTGACGACGTCGAGCATCTCGAGGAACGACATGTCGGGGCTGATATTCGTCGCGGGATAATCGACGAATTTGCCGGGGACGGTGGGGCCGGCTTGGCGCCAGACGCGCAGCGTGACGGAGAAAGGTTTTTTGGAGGAGGTTGCAGCGACCATGGTGATCAGGCTTTGTTTTTCGCTTTACGTGATTTTTTGAGCAGAGTGTGGAAACCCATTTCGCGCTCGGGCCCGGTGGGCGGCGTCATGAGTTCGCGGATGGCGTCGAAGACCGCCTTGAACTGGACGTCGTATTTTTTCTCCAAGGACGTCAGCTTGCGGGCGAGATCGACGTGCGTGTTGAGCAACTGGCGCATACGCACGAAGGCGCGCATGATCTCGATGTTGACCGCGATGGCGCGGGGAGAATTGATCAAGCCGGACAACATGGCCACTCCTTGCTCAGTGAAAGCATAGGCACTCTTGGAAAATTTCAGCCCAGAGGATGTCTCAAATTGAGATATCCTCTGGATTTCCTCACGGGTCAGTTCGAGCAAAAAATCATTGGGAAATCTGTCTCGATTACGACGGACCGCTTGGTTCACCAAGCGAGTGGTTGTTTTGTAGAGCAGCGCCAAATCACGATCCAACAGTACTTTCTGGCCACGCACTAAAACAATCCGCGAGTCGATCCGTTCAGACGGAACGACGGCGGCAAGGTCGGCGGACGAAGCCTGGGACTGGGCGGAGGAGGATATCACAAATTGAGATATCCTCGGTTGGAACGATGGTGGCTCACTTGTAGGAACGAACGCTCATCTTGGTGAATTCGTAGTTGAGCGGCTCGGTGTTGCGGAGGGGTGTTTTGCCTTCGCCTTGGTACTCCCAGGCGGCGACGTGGCCAAACTTCTCGTCGTCGCGTTTGCACTCGCCGTCGGGGTGCTGGTATTCCTCGCGGAAGTGACCGCCGCAGGATTCTTCGCGCGTGAGCGCGTCGCGGCAGAGGAGCTCGCCGAGCTCGATGAAATCGGCGACGCGGCCAGCTTGTTCGAGGGACTGGTTGAGCGTGGCGGCGGAGCCGGGGACTTTGACGTTGGCGTGGAATTCTTCGCGGAGCGCGGGGATTTTCTGGAGCGCGGCTTCGAGGCCGGCCTTCGTGCGGGCCATGCCGCAGTGATCCCACATGATTTTGCCGAGGCGCTTGTGATAATGACTGACGGGTTCCTTGCCTTTGTTGGCGAGGAAACGCTGGGTCATCGCGGTGATGTTTTCTTCGGCTTGCTTGAACTCGGGAGCGTCGGTCTTCGGGCGTGAGGCGGGTTTTTGATCGGCGAGGTAATTGGCAATCGTGTACGGAATCACGAAGTAACCGTCGGCGAGGCCCTGCATGAGCGCGGAAGCGCCGAGGCGGTTGGCGCCGTGATCGGAGAAGTTGGCTTCGCCCAGAACGAAGAGGCCCGGGATGTTGGACATCAAATTGTAGTCCACCCAAAGGCCGCCCATCGTGTAGTGGACTGCGGGGAAAATGCGCATCGGCGTCTGGTAGGCGTTTTCGGCGGTGATCTCGTGATAGATATCGAAGAGATTGCCGTAACGCTCGCGGACGGCGGGTTCGCCGAGGCGCTTGATGGCGTCGGCGAAATCGAGGTAAACGCCGAGACCGGTTTCGCCAACACCGCGACCTTCGTCGCACATGCGCATGGCGGCACGGGAAGAGACGTCGCGCGGGGCGAGATTGCCGAAGCTCGGATAAATGCGTTCGAGATAATAATCGCGATCAGCCTCGGGAATCGAAGCGGGATCTTTCTTGGCATCTTCTTTTTTCTTCGGAACCCAAATACGGCCGTCGTTGCGCAGCGACTCGGACATGAGCGTGAGCTTCGATTGGTAGTCGCCGGAAACGGGAATGCAGGTCGGGTGAATCTGCGTGTAGCACGGATTCGCGAGGCAGGCGCCGCGTTTGTACGCGCGCCAGATGGCGGTGGCGTTGGACTGACGGGCGTACGTGGAGAGATTGAAAACGTTGCCGTAACCACCGGTCGCGAGGATGACGGCATCGGCGCTGTGGCGGGTGATGACGCCCGTGTTCAGATCACGCACGATGATACCCTTGGCGTGGCCATCGACGACCACGAGATCGAGCATCTCGGAATTGTTGTGCATCTCCACGCCACCCTGACCGATCATGCGGGAGAGCGCGGAGTAAGCGCCGAGAAGAAGTTGCTGACCGGTCTGACCGCGCGCGTAAAACGTGCGGGAAACTTGCGCGCCACCGAAGGAACGGTTGGCGAGGAGACCACCGTATTCGCGGGCGAAGGGTACGCCTTGCGCCGCGCATTGGTCGATAATGTTGACGGAAACCTCGGCGAGGCGATGCACATTGGCTTCGCGGGCGCGGTAATCGCCACCCTTGAGCGTGTCGTAGAACAGCCGGTGCACGGAGTCGCCGTCGTTCTGGTAATTCTTGGCGGCGTTGATGCCGCCTTGCGCGGCAATGGAATGGGCGCGACGCGGGCTGTCATGGAAGACAAAGTTTTTCACCTTGTAGCCGAGTTCGGCCAAGGTGGCGGCGGCGGAAGAACCGGCGAGACCGGCGCCGACGACGATGATCTCGTATTTCCGCTTATTGGCCGGATTGACGAGCTTGATCTCGGTCTTGTGCTTCTGCCATTTGCCGGCGAGCGGGCCCGAGGGAACTTTGGAGTCGAGGTTGGCCATGACGAAATCGGTTTAGTGCTGGGTGGCGCTGGAAGCGGAAGTGGAAATGGGAGCGGAAGTGGGAGCGGCGGCGAGAACCTTGGCGGCGTGGGTGCCGGCGGCAGGTTTGACGAGGCCGGTGAAAATCGCGCCCGGAATGGCGAGATTGCCGAGGAAATAGACGATGCAGTACACGAGAGCGACTTTCCGGAGAGTGCAGGACCACTTGGAAGAGCGCCAGCCGATGGTCTGGAAGAGTGAGTCGATACCGTGGAGCAAATGAACCGCGAGCAAGCCGACCGCGATGATGTAGAAAATCGAAACCGCGGGATTGGCGAAACCGAGGAACACCATGCTGTACACATCGTGCACGACGTCGTCCTTGGCGGCGAGAGGGAAGCCGAATTCGCGAGCGTCTTCCAGCATCGTCCATTCCGGCAAAACGCTCTTGAAAGTGGTGGGTTGCGCCACCCCGATGGTGAAATGAGCCAGATGATAAAGCAGAAAGGCCAACACAACCAAACCGGACATCCGCATATAGCGGGAAGCGATGGTCGCGTTGATCCAGGTCTTGACGGCATATTCATTGGGCCCGCGCGCGGCGCGGCTTTCCAGCGTGAGGGCGACCGCGGCCCAAACATGGATCGCCAAGCAGGCGAGCATGAAGAGTCGTATCGCCCAGAGGACAGGCCCCAGCGACTGAAGGAAGTGGGCGTAGCCGTTAATCTTGTCCGGAGGGAGAAATATCTGGAGGTTGCCCACCAAGTGACCGGTAACGAAACCGATCATCAACAAACCGGTTATCGCCATCAGAAGTTTTTTTCCGATGGAAGAGGTAAAGAGCGATCCGAGAAGATTCATCGCGTGTGTCGTTGGATTTAAAATCGGCGAAAGGAAAACGCCGGGGCAAACAAACCAAGCTGACCAGAGTTTGGCAAGGCACCGAGCAAGAGATGCTTCATTATTAGGCGCACTAACCGGTGAGTGAAGCTGTGGTCTTGCTAATAGCCGGAGCGGCACCGTCAACGCGACCCGGCCCGAGCGGCGGCGATCAGCGCCACCTCTTCCAGGAGCAACGACTCGGGTTTCGTCAAAGCAAACATGCGTTCGCTTTCCGCATTACGGCCGATCGCGGACAGCACCAAGCCACGAGTTAACGCCACGCGAGGTTCGGATTCGGGGTGAAGCGGGACGGCATCGAGGACGATCAAGGCTTCGTTGGCCAAGCCACCTCGCCACAGCGCCAAGGCTTGAGCGAGTCGGCGACCGGTATTATTCGGCTGCGCCCGGTACAGCTCACCGGCTTGGACGGCCAAACCGGGTTCTTTGGGTCGCACGAGCAATCCAAGGACGACGCGCTCAACCTGCATCTGAAGATTGGCGGGAGCGGCTTGCAGCCACGCGGAGTAAAATCGCCAGACTTGCGCCGCCTCGCGGGTGGCCAGCACTTGCTCCGATAATTTTTGCCACGCCAAAGTATCATTCGGAAAGCGACGCACGAGCGCCCACAGGACTTGCGCCTCTTTCCCGGGCCAGCGCCAGAGCTGCGCCAGGCGATGCAGCATTCGCAAGCCGGGCAAAGATTGCGCGGAAGATTGGACGGCGTTATTCCAGATCGCCTCCGCGCGGGAATCATTTTTCTCCTCACGAAACTGACGGGCGCGGAAGGCATATTTAACCGCTTCCCCCGGCACCGGCCCCCACGCACCTTGCCGGAGCAGCGATTCGAGCTTATCCCACAATTCGAGCGCGACCGCGCAAGCGGCCATGTGCGCGAGAGCCGCGGGAGACTCGCGGGATTTTCCGGGCAAGGTTTCCAACCAGACCAAGGCTTCGCGAGTCTGGCCAAGTTTCATCATCCACTGGGCCAGCTGCGCGATATCCTCCGAGGTGGGCGCAGGTTGATTTTGCAAAAACTCCACCAAGGTCGGCAAACCCGGTTCGCGCACGCGGACCGCTCCCGTCATCATGAAACCGGCAGGTGAGGCGAGAGGCGATTTATCCAACTCCAGCTGCCGGACAATCAGCGCGTAATGTTTCGCGGAATTTTTTTCGCGAGGCCAGCGCCGCGGGGCATCTGCGATCAGCGCCAGCATCGCGCGGATACGCAAGGCGTCGCCCCGGACGAATTTCTCCAGCGTTTCACGGGCGGACGCCACTTCGGCCGGCACCGCCGAAGTCAAACGCAACGTCGCGAGGTTGAATTGGGTGGTTTCATTGTTCGGTTCCAGCAGCGCCAAGGTCTCGATCGACCGCCGCAGCGCAACCACATTGCCTTTCACCAAAGCCAGCCCGGCCGATAACCGGTGATAATCGATGCTGTCAGGCTGGAGTTTTTGCAAGGTCGCCAAGGCCTCGGGCAATTTCTGCATCTGGCCCACGCGCAAAGCCGACGTGATGTAGCCGATGTGATTGGCGGCGTTCGCCGGTTCGAGCTGCACGAGTTGCTCCCACTCGGCCAGCCCCTGCCCCGCGCCGAATTCCTCCATCACTTTCGCCAGCAGCCGACGTGCCTCAAAATGCGCGGGCTGGTTACGGGCGTACTGATCCAACAGCAGATAGGCGCTGCGGTAGTCCTCCGTTTCAACAAACACCTTGGCGATGCGGATGACCCGTTTTTTTCTGTAATCCTGAAAGGCCGGGTAGCCCACCCAGCCGATCAAAACACCGAGCAAGAGCACCGAGACGACTCCAATCACCAGGCGTTTGATAATCAGTCGATCTTGCCACCAACGCAGATCATCGGGTGCGTCACTCAGGGGATGCGGCTGAACGGTGGGCATGCTGAGCTCGCGATATCAAATCACGGTAAAAGATGGGTGATGCCCCTGAAGATTTTGACAAAATTTCGTCACCGTCCGATGTGTTCAGCTCAAAGATTAGTATATGCGTAGTCAACCAAGCCCATTCAAAAATTTTCCGGTCCTGCGGCGGCTGCTGGCCGTCACGCCTTGGCTGGTGTTGCCAGTGATCGGTTTTAGCCAGACCGCGATCACCGGTTGGACCTTGGGCAGCAGTGACGCCGCAGATAGCGCCGCTTACGGCGACACCTTCAGAAATTCGACCTTCAACGTCACCAGTTTCACCGCCGGCACAACCAAGACAGTCGATACCAGTGCCACGAGCACCTATATCAGGCGCTCGAGTGCCGGGGGAAATTCCAATCTCTGGATGGTACAAAACGGATCATTGACCGACCTCCGTGGCATGAATCCCAGCACCGGCACCTTGGAAAATGTGCTGTCAGGCAACAATGTGCTGCAAGGCGGCAACGATCTTTTTGTGAATACCGGGGGCAGTCCAGGCAGCGTTAACACCAACGTCGAACGCATCGACTTTGCCTGGGCGGCCGGGTTCACCACCGTCTCCGACCAAGGCTTTGCTGTCTTTGACCGGGGCGCCAATGATGGATTTCAAATCGCCGTGATCACCGGATGGAATAGCATGACCAACGCACCCACAGCTTACGGTGCGACCAAGGATGTGGCGTCAACCAGCTATGGCTCTAATCTGGCCGCTGACTGGGTCGCGGGCGGCGGCACGGAAACCGCTTTTACGGCAACCGCTCTGCGCTTTCTCACCAACTCCACCCTGACCACGCTCGATTCCAGTCAGAGTGTCGGCGGCGGACTCGGCGGGGTTTTCATCTCCTTTGCCGATCTGGGCATTGCCGATGGCACCACCGTTTACGGCTACTCCATCATGGCCACAGATGTGACCAACACCGTGGCCAATCTGGTTAATTGGACCAACTCCACCTATTACCCCACAAACACTCCTGATTCCACCGTGGGCAGTCTCGATCTCGCTGGTTTCAACGGTCGGCGTTTTGTACCCGAGCCAGCCACGTACGGCGCGATTCTGATCGGAGCGACCGCAGCCCTGATCGGTTGGCGGCGCCGCCGGGTCCGCGTTCAAACCGCCGCCTGAACCTCAGCGCGCGAGCGGTTTTAGCAGGGCGAATTTTCCGCTGGCGGCAGGCTGGATAAATTTCCGGCGGAACAAGCTCACCCGCGTGCCCTCGCCCAACGCCGAAGCCAAAGCGTTTGCCACGGTCTCGGGCGCGATTTGGTCCGCCACGTATTGAAATTCCCAGCGGCTGTCCGATACCTGCGCGAGGCTCCAGTGCCAGCAGGCAAAATCATCCGGCAAAACCGCATCCACTTCGAAGGCCGAAACCACTTCGCCATCGGCGCGGAAAAACAAATCGCGCTCGCGACCGAGAATCCGAAAACCCGTCGCAGTGCGCCGCACAATATCGCCCGTATGATAACGCAACAGCGGCATCGCTTCGCGAGCACGCGTCGTCACGTAAATCTGAAACACCTCCGCCAATCCCTCGCGCCAGGGCATCAGTTCGATAAACGCATTTCCATCCACCACGCGCAGGTTGTCCGCGAACGCATCACCCACGAAAAGATAGCCGGCCTCGGTCGAACCGTAGAGATCGACCTGCGCCGCGCCGGGAAACGCCTCCGCAATTCTCCGGCTGTGCTGCCGGCTAGCTTTGCCATACGTAAGAATGACCGTACGCACGCTGGGCACGGAGACCTGACGTTTCTGCAGAGCCCGCGCGAGGAGCGAGAGGTAAACCGGCTCGCCCTCGATCACCTCGGGTTTCACCGCCTGCAATTCTCGCACGATTCGTTCCCATTCTCCTTCAGGAAAAGCAAAGGGATCACTCGACAGATTGAGGTAAACCGTGCCGTCGAAGTAGCGGTGCGGAAAAGGATGATCCTCGTACGGACAAAGATTGCTCGAGCAGCCCACCGGCGCGAGGACGCACTTGCGGTAAGGCCGGTCAACATACTGCGCCAACCCTGGGTGCGCGAGGTACGCGCGCCGCGTCTGCGCATTCCACCAACCATCTTCCATCACAACCGTCATCGGTCCACTGGTCGTGCCGGCAGTGTGTTCGTACTCGTACTTCTTCTGTTGGAAGCCGCGCTCGATTTCCGGGTAGTCGCTAAAAAAAGCGGTGTGTCCGCGCTGGACGATTTCATTTTTCGTGAGCACCGGGATCTCGCGATAACACGACCAGCCCAGCGGCGCAGCGTGCAGCGGAAAGCGCAGTCCATAGAGCGGACTGCGGCGATAGATCGCCCGGATTTCCGATTCCAGCAACGCGGGCAACCGACTATGATCGCCCGACCAGCCGAGTGAATCGGCCGGGTTGGCAAAGGTGAGAGCAGTCGAGGCGTCAGACATGGAAAGAGGCTGAATAGACGTGGGGTGGCGGCGTTGTCAAATTACGCCCGGTCGGCTGATTTTGGCCCAGATCGGTTGGAAGAGCAGCAACGCATCCAACACCAGCCCATGCGTGATTACGCCCGCAAAAGCCAAAGCATAAACTTCGTCCACCGGCAGCGTGGTAATTTCCATCTCCTCGTTTTCATCCCAGTCAACCGCAGCGGTGGGCGCGACCCCCTCAACGAACACAAAATGACAGTGGTTATTCTGCATCGCCGGATTGGGCCGCACCGTGCCGAGCATACGTGCCTGCCCGCCGGTGTAGCCAGATTCCTCCTGCAGTTCGCGCAAGCCGGCGGCGAGCGGATCCTCCCCGGGATCAATCATGCCGCCGGGGATTTCGAGGGAAAACTCATCGATGCCGTAGCGAAATTGGCGCACGAGGACGAGTTTCCGATCAACCGTGAGCGCCACGATATTCACCCAGTCCGGGGCATTGATCACGGCGAAATTACGCGGTTCCGTGTGCGCGGGATGTTGAAACTGGACGCTTTGGACTTCGAAAATTTGCGTCGTGGCCAGAGAGCGTGCGCCCATTTTTTTCCAGCGCTGCGCTTCATTTTTTCCGGATGAGTTCATGGGCAAAAATAAAAATGCCCCCGCGACGTGAGTCGAGGAGGCAGGGATAAATTGATTTCAGTAAACTTACTTGCGGGGAATCTTGATCTTCTGACCGACGCGGAGCTTGGTCGGATTCAGGCCGGGATTTTCAGCTTCAATCGTATCGGGCTTCGTGGCGAATTTCTTGGCGATCTTGTTAATCGTGTCGCCCGGACCGACGGTGTAGTTGCCATTGGCGTCAACGGTCCCAGTCGCGACGGCCGTTTTGCCGGCAGGCCCTTTGCCAACTGGAGCTGGGGCTGGTTTCTTCGCGGCTTCTTCCAACTTGGCGACTTGGCCTTTAACTGCGCCGAGCTCAGTGCCGACTTGTGTCAGGGCGGCCTGCATGCCGTTGCGCAAATTTACCAGATCGGTATCGACCTTGGAACCGAGAGCCTGGATTTCACCGCGCACCGTCTCGATCTTCAGCAATTCTTCGCCTTGCGTAGCGACGATTTTTTCGAGCTTGGTCGCTTTGACCATACCGAAAATGCCGATCAAAAGACCGATGCCGCCGATGGCGATAGCCACCATGGGCAGAATATTGTTGCTGCTAGAGCTGCTGTCACGGGAAAGAGTATCCATTTATTAGAAGAGTTTGAAGAGAGGTAGTTAGGTGCAGGAACAAGTCGAGGCAAGAATCAATTGTCATCAGATAGCAGGAATGATTCCTGCACACGGGTTGGGATTTAAGACCTCGCGATCACAACTGTGTGCCGTAAGATAAAATGGTCGGGGCGATAGGATTCGAACCTACGACCTCCTGGTCCCAAACCAGGCGCTCTACCAGACTAAGCTACACCCCGAACAAGAAACAGAGGGGATTCAGATATTTCAACGCTGTCAACGGTGAGTTGAACTATTCTTAATCCTACGTGGAAAACCGGTGTAATCGCCCCCCCTTAGGGCACATTTAGACCGAGCGCCGGGGCGCTTTGGGTCATCAGACTGGCGCGCAGTTGCATGGCCCGCTGCGCCCAAACACCTGTGCCATCGATTTTGGCGATGTCATCGAGAAATTGCCGGGCGTCATCGAAACGTCCGGCCTCGTTGGCCAGCGTGGCTAAATGATAAGCGGCCTCCGCGCGGACATTTTTGTCGAGTGACGTATCGGCATTGATGGCCTTGAGGTCGACCTCAGCGGCGGACAGATCGCCCGCCCCGAGACGACTAACCGCGACGCCGAGTCGAGCGCGCGCCTTCAAAGACGATTGAGTAAGTACCGCCACGGCCTTTTGATAACCCGTGACGGCAGCGGAATAATCTCCGGATGCATACTTGGCATCTGCCACCTGAAGAAGAGCAATCGAGGATAAAACATGGTCTGAATTCCCCGCCGCAAAGGCGACCAGTCGCTCGGGCGAGCCAGCGGTCTTGGCATACTCCTTCTGCGTGTTTTGATCACGCATGGCATTAAAATATTGCAGTCCTTGGTAGCCGATAATGCCCAGGAGTACCGCAGCACAGAGCATCAACACGATCACGCGGTTCTTTTCCCAAAAATTATGAACCTCGGTGGCAAAATCGGGGGCAGCGGGAGCGTCTGCTTGATCCTTGGGTTGGTTTGCGAGAGGGGATGGGGGATTCATGGAGTTGGGCAGACTGAGAAACGCTAGGACGCGTCTCAAGAAAAAAGGCGGCAGCAGCAAAAAAGAGATCTGCGTCGAGTTGGCCGAGCGGCAGAGTTCAATCAAACACCACCGTTTTATTCCCGTAAACGAGAACGCGGTTTTCAAGATGCCAGTGAACGGCTTGAGCCAAAACCATTTTCTCAAGCTCCCTCCCCTTGCGGACAAGATCCTCCACTCCATGCCGATGCGTAACCCTGGCAACGTCTTGATGGATGATCGGGCCTTCATCAAGATCACGCGTGGCGTAGTGTGCCGTGGCTCCGATGAGCTTAACTCCACGCGCATGCGCTTGATGATAAGGCCGGCCACCAGCAAAAGCAGGCAGGAAAGAATGATGGATATTAATCACCGGCCGGCCAAATTTTTCCAGAAAATCGCCGGACAAGACCTGCATGTAGCGGGCGAGCACGACCAGCTCGATGCCGAGTTCATTGAGCAACGCAAGCTGCGCGGCTTCGCCGGCCACCTTCGTATCCGCAAAGATTGGAAAATGGTGAAACGGCAGGCCGTAACTTTGCGCGACCGAAGCCATCTCCAAATGATTGGAAACGACCGCGACGATCTCACAGGGAAAATCGCCCGCGCGCCAGCGCAACACCAGATCATGGAAGCAGTGCCCCGCCTTCGACACGAAAAGCGCCACGCGCGGGCGATGAATCGAGTCGGCGATGCGCGCCTGCATCTTGATGACGTTGCGGGAAAATTCGAGAAAGGCCTTTTCTTCGTCATTCGCACTGATGCCCGGCGCGATTTCCCATTCGATCCGTTGAAAAAAAATCCCGGCTTCCCTGTCACGGTGCTGGTCAGCGTGCAGGATATTGCCTTGCCGCTGAAAAATCCATCCTGCCACCCGTGCGACAAGCCCGGTCTGATCAGGACCGTACAGCAAGGCGGTGAGGGTCACCGGAGTGGACATCGTTTATACAGGAATCGTGTTGTAACGATATTCCTGCAAGGGACGAACGCCCACGAGTTTTCCCTTCAACGCGCGGATGCCATTGGTGGCCGCCTGCGCACCGGTAATGGTCGTCATGATACAAACGTTGTTCGCGTAGGCAGCGGCGCGAATCGCATTTTCGTCGTTACGCGGAATCATGCCTTTGGGCGTATTGATCACGAGTTGGATTTCGCCGTTCTTGATCATATCAACGCAATTGGGCCGGCCTTCCATCAGCTTGTTGACGAATTGAACTTCGACGCCGTTGGCCTGAAGCAATTTCGCCGTGCCGGAGGTCGAGCATATCGTGAAACCGAGATTAATGAAGTCGCGCGCCAGCGCCACCGCATGTGGCTTGTCGGAATCTTTCACGCTGAAGAACACCTTTCCTTTCAGTGGGAGTCCTGGCTTGGCCGCCATCTGGGTTTTGGCAAACGCGATGCCGAGATCATCGTCCATCCCCATGACTTCACCGGTCGAACGCATTTCAGGGCTGAGTACAATCGCGGCGCCGGGGAAACGGTTGAACGGGAAGACCGCTTCCTTCACGCACCAATGCTTGGGTTGGATTTCGCGAGTGAAACCGAGGTCTTGCAACTTTTGACCGGCCATGACTTTGGCCGCGAGCTTAGCCAACGGGACACCGATAGCTTTGGCCACGAAAGGAACGGTACGCGAAGCACGCGGGTTAACTTCAAGAACGTAGAGTAGTCCGTCCTTAATCGCGAACTGGATGTTCATGAGACCGATTACCTTGAGCGCCTTGGCGAGCGCGTAGGTGGCGGTGCGCACGGTCTGCAGCATCTCCTTTGAAAGGGTATGCGGTGGCATCACCATCGCGGCATCGCCAGAGTGCACGCCGGCATATTCGATGTGCTCCAACATTCCACCGACCAACGTCGTCTCCCCATCGCTGATGCAATCGACATCCAGCTCGATGGCGTCTTCGAGAAATTTGTCGATGAGCACGGGCTTGCCGGGCATGGCGTCAAACGCCTGCCGGATGACGGCTTTAAATTCCTCATCGCTGTAGACAATGAACATGCCACGACCACCAAGCACGAAAGAAGGACGGAGCAGCACCGGGAAACCAATTTCGTGAGCGAACTTCAACGCATCAGGCTCGTTGAGTGCGGTGCGGTTGGGTGGCTGCAGCAGCTTCAGTTCCTCGAGAATAGCGGCGAAAAGTTTGCGGTCCTCCGCCTGTTCAATGCACTCGGGCGAGGTGCCGATGACATTTACGCCGCGCGCTTTCAGGGCACTGGCTAAATTGAGCGGAGTCTGACCGCCAAACTGCACAATGGCACCGGAGCAACCTTCCTGCTCATAAACCTCCAGCACGTCTTCCAAGGTGAGTGGCTCAAAATACAGGCGATCTGAAGTGTCGTAGTCCGTGGAGACGGTCTCAGGATTCGAGTTGATCATCACCGTCTCGAACCCGCTTTCACGCAGAGCAAACGAGGCGTGTACGCAGCAATAATCAAATTCGATGCCCTGACCAATACGGTTTGGACCACCGCCGATGATCATGATTTTCTTTTTCTTCGAGGGCAGAATCTCGTTCTCGTCACCATAACTGGAATAGTAATAGGGCGTGAATGCTTCGAACTCAGCGGCACAGGTGTCGACGAGTCGGAAGGTGGTGTTGACCCCGACCTTTTTCCGGTGCGCACGCGTGGCGTCGAAATCGGCTTTGAGGATATGGGCGAGCTGGGCATCGCAGAAACCGAATTGTTTGGCACGGCGGAGGAGTGCGGTGTCGAGGGTTTGCAGCGAATGCTTCTTCAACTCCACTTCCATCTCGAAAAGTTCGTGCAACTGATGGAGGAACCAAGGGTCGATCTTGGAAAGATTGAAAATATCATCGACGGTCAGTCCCGCCATGAAAGCCCAACGAATATAAAATATGCGCTCCGCGTTGGGGGTACCCAGTTTCTGCCGGATAGTCGTCTCGTCGGGCAGTTCGTCGCCGCCGTATTTTCCGCCGCCGCCAAATCCCCGCGCGCCGGTCTCGAGTGAGCGCAGACATTTTTGAAACGATTCTTTGAAGGTACGCCCGATCGCCATGGCCTCACCCACCGACTTCATCGCGGAGGTGAGCGTGGTATTGGCGCCAGGAAATTTCTCGAAGGTGAAGCGCGGAATCTTGGTGACGACATAGTCAATCGTCGGCTCAAAACTGGCGGGCGTGAGGCGAGTGATATCGTTGCGCAATTCGTCCAGCGTATAACCGATGGCGAGCTTGGCGGCGATTTTCGCGATGGGGAAACCCGTCGCTTTCGACGCCAGTGCCGAGGAACGAGAGACGCGTGGATTCATCTCGATGACGACTTGACGCCCCGTCTTGGGATCGATGGAAAACTGGATATTGGAACCACCGGTCTCGACGCCAATCTCGCGGATCACCGCGAACGAGGCGTCGCGCATCACCTGATATTCTTTGTCCGTGAGCGTCAGCGCCGGAGCCACCGTGATGGAGTCGCCCGTGTGCACGCCCATCGGATCAAAATTCTCGATGGCGCAGATGATCACGCACTGGTCCTTGTGATCGCGCATGACTTCCATCTCGTATTCCTTCCAACCCAGCAGACATTCCTCGACGAGCACCTCGTGAGTGGGCGAAGCCTCGAGGCCGCCGTTGACGATCTGTTCAAATTCCTCGCGATTGTAGGCAATACCGCCACCGGTGCCACCGAGAGTGAAACTGGGGCGAATGATGAGAGGAAATACTCCGATGTACTCGGCCGCTTCGCGCGCCTCAGCCGGCGTATGTACGACGCGGGACTTGGCGCAGTCGAGGCCGATCTTGATCATGGCCTGTTTGAACAACTGGCGATCTTCGCCCTTGTTGATCGCATCCGGTTTAGCGCCGATCATCTCGACGCCATATTTTTCAAGAATACCGGCCTTGTGCAGCTCTATCGAAAGATTAAGTGCGGTCTGGCCGCCAAGCGTGGGGAGGAGCGCAGAGGGTCGCTCTTTAGCGATAATTTTTTCGAGAATCTCGACGGTGAGCGGCTCGATGTAAGTAACATCCGCAAACTCCGGATCAGTCATGATCGTGGCCGGATTGGAGTTCACGAGAATGACTTTATAGCCTTCTTCGCGCAGGGCTTTGCAGGCTTGCGTGCCGGAGTAATCAAACTCGCAGGCTTGGCCGATAATAATGGGGCCGGCTCCGATGATCAGGATGGACTGTAGGTCTGTGCGTTTTGGCATGGGCGTGAACGCTCACAAGGTTTGGGAACCCTCCCCGGCGGCGCAAGAGGGAATTAAAACAATGGCACTTCGGCCCGCGAGCCCCTCTCACTCAAAACGGGCAGGATCAACACCAAGCGTTTTCGCCGCCTTGTCCTTATCGCCCCCACAGGCGTGCAGGACGCTCGCGAGGTATTGCTTTTCCTGGGCGGAAATAAAATCGGGCAAGGTCGGCCAGCTCTTGAGGGCATGCACTCGCTGGGGCAGTTGCGCCGCCGTGATCACTTTTTTCTCCGAAGCACTGACTACTTGGGAAATTACCTGGATAAGCTCTGCCTGATTACCCGGCCAATGATAAGCGCGCAGCGTGGTTAAGGCATCTTCCGTAAACTCGATCTGCCGGGAATCGAAACGAGGATTAGCCGACTTTGCCGCGATATCCTTCAGCAAAACCGGTAAATCCTGGAGTCGTTCGCGCAACGGAGGAAGTTGCACGGGCAACGAGGCAATCCGGTAAAAAAGTTCCTCATTGAACTGACCTGCCTCGGTAAGTTTTTCCAAATCAGCTTCCGTCGAGCAGACAAGGTGGAGTTGGTGAGCGTTGCTGCGAACGACGGAAACGAGGGCCTGCTGCGTCTCTTTGCGCAGGCTGTGGACATGCTGGAGAAATAGCGTGCCGCCCTTCGCCTGTTGTACCCACTTGCCACCAGTGCCCTCTGGCCCCAGCAGACCATCACGAATCATTTCGGGAGTGCTGACCTGACAATCGATGCTGACCAACTTAGATCCAGTTTGGCCACCGGCACTGTGCATCAACTCAGCGGCAATTTCGTGACCAGAGCCCAGCTCACCGGTGATGAGCACGGGAGTGTTCGCCGTCGCGAGTTTTTTAAGTTGGGTAATAAGCCGTTTAATCGGGAGACTGGTACCAGGAAGACGGGACTCGAAATCACCGGCGTTGGCCAGAGCGGGAGAACCCGCCAAGGCCTCTCTTTCAGCGACCACGCGCCGAAACTCAATGGCCCGCTTCAAAGTCTGGATGAGCTCCTCGACCTTAAATGGCTTCTGCAAATAATCAAACGCCCCGTATTTTAGCGCTTGAATCGCGCTCTCCGTACTCGCGTAGGCCGTCATAATAATGACGACGACCGAGGGATCATACAGCTTCAACTGCTTTAACAGCGTGATGCCATCCATCGGCTTCATATCGATATCCGCCAACACCAGATCATATTTCTCGGCTTTGTAGCGCACCAGAGCTTTTTCCCCATCAGTGGCGAAAGCCGTCGAATAGCCGGTCGGATGAATGACAGCCTCCAGCATCTCGTGGATAGAGATCAGGTCGTCGACAATCAGGATAGAAGCCATATTTAAAGCGGACGGTGACGTTGCAGCCTGAAACTAACACAGGCAAGCGACATTCCATAAAAAAGATCGGAGGGATTAACCGCCAGCCACAGTCCCGAGTTGGAAGATCGGCAGGAACATCGCCATAACTATACCACCGACGATCACCCCGAGGAATACGATCAACAATGGTTCAATGAGCGACGTCAGTGCCGCCACGACCGCATCGCACTCCATGTCGTAGAAATCGGCGATTTTGTTCATCATGCCATCCACATTCCCCGTGGACTCACCGGCCTTCACCATGTGTTTCATCATGGGAGGGAAAAATGAGTTTGCCCCCAACACCTCAGAAACCTGTCCGCCTTGGCTGACATGCCGGGCGATATCGGTACAAGCATCTTCAATCTGCACTTTGCCACTGGCCGACGAAACGATTTCCAGCGTCCGAAGAATGGGCACACCGGAACGCATCAGCGTGGCATAGGTCCGGCAAAACCGGGAAAGGGCAATTTTATGCACCAAAGGGCCGAATATCGGCGCGCGGACGAGGAACTGATCCCGTTGCCGCCGACCGGCTGGAGTTTTAATGTATTTACTGAGGACATAATAAATTCCATACGCGCCAAGGCCAATGGCCCACCAATAATGTTTCATGAAATCACTCGTGTCTATCAGCAGCTGTGTCGGGGCTGGCAATTTTGCCCCAAAACCTGAAAACATTTCGGCAAACACCGGGATCACAAAAATCAGCAGCACGTTAACCAAGGCAACCGCGAGACCGATGACCGCTATCGGGTAGGTCATGGCTGATTTGACTTTTTTGGTCAGCTTGACCGTTGATTCAAAATAGCTGGCCACCTTACCCAGAATCTCCGCGAGGCCACCCGATGCCTCGCCAGCTTCCACCATGGAAATAAACAAGGCATTAAATGAGTTCGGGAATTTTTTAACGGAAGCGGAAAACGATGTACCCGTGGAGATATCGTTGCGCACATCGCGAATAACGATCCGAAAAACCTCATCTTCGGTTTGATCCTGCAATGCTTCCAGACAAGTGACCAACGGCAAACCAGCCTGCAGCAACGAAGCCAACTGGCCGGTGAAAATGGATAGCTCTCCGAGGCCAAGCTTGTAGGATTTCGCTTTCTTTTCGAGGGCCTTTTGTCGGGCCATGGTCTGAGCCGCTTTAACGCCCGAAGTGGATTTCGCCGCTGTCTTAGTTGCCATAGTGCTGTAGACAAAGCAAATGGAGTGGCTCCCCGCAACCCCATTTAATCTCTGCTTTCCTAATTTAACCAATTGTTCTCAAAGACGTAAAGGTGTCCCCTTTCAACCTCATGATAAATCACCCGAGGTTGCAAAGTAGAGAGAGCGGCTAAGCGGTAACCCGCGTTCGCTGCCCTCCCCCTCATCAAACCGTGCAGGCGGTTTTCCCGCACACGGCTTGCCGAGTCCCGTTCTTTCGGTTGGGTTTCAGCGGAGCACCTTGCGTCCAGACCGCTCTCAGCGGCCAACGCCACAACTTGTACGGCCCTTCCAGTCGCTCGTCGGAGAAGGGCCGCGCAGGAGTCAAACGACGCCGCCTTGCGGCGTGCCACCCCGAGGGGTAACCTCCGGCATTTTCAGGTCTCATAATTTTCCTCTCTGATTGGCGCACGCAGCCACGCCTTGATCAGACTCAGGATGGTTCCGTCGCTGATCCGCTGGGCGACCAACCGCAGGGGCGGCGCCTGCCGGATCGTGTCGAAGTAAACTGGCTAAAACAGACAAAGCCCTCGTGCACATAAAAAATCCCGCTTAACCAAAAAGGTATCATAGTCGAAAATAGTTCATGTGCATTCGCTGCATAACACCCATTGGGAGTGAACCCTTTTTTCTGTCATCCGAAAAAACGAGGAGAATCCTTTACTTGAGTGAGCTTGACCCGACGCTAGCCGCTGTAAAGTGTCCCACCCAGCGCCTTGCGGCTGTAGTTTAATGGTAAAACTCCGCTCTTCCAAAGCGGTGTCGTCGGTTCGATTCCGTCCAGCCGCTCCAGCTGCCTCCGCAGCCGGAGCCTCGTTGCAAGATATCTTCCCACGGCAATCTCTTCTCTCGGTTTTTAAACAGTGGGTTGAGTCGACTTCCCAAACTCCGGCGGCACCTCACCTTGCCGACCATGCACCAAGACCCGCAGTAAATGCTCCATCGCCTGCGCCGGTGATATTTTTCGCTCAACCGCCAGTTGCTCCGCGCGCTTGATGAGTTGGCGCGCCATCGTCTCTGCCCTCTCTGGCGAGGCACCCAGCCGACGGAAAATCTCCTGAATCTGTTTAAGGTCAGACACGCCGCGTGAGGTTAATATTCGCCTCACCCTTTGGTGTTAGGCTGAGCCCATTGGTCGAACTTAAGTTGACCAACGAAAGCATCGCCATCGCAACAAATCCGCCACCATCCCGCGCCACCGAGCGCACCTCGCCGACTTTATTCTCGCCCTGAAAAAGCGGCGCACCCGACGCCGGAGTCACGCCTGCACCACGCACGACATGCAGCCGGCGACGCACTTGCCCGAGATTCTTCAAACGAGCCATGACTTCCTGCCCTAGATAACATCCCTTCGTGTACGAGATCGCCACCTCTTCGAGCCCGCCTTCGTTCGGCAGATCGATTAAACCGATATCAACCGGCACCAAAGGGATTCCGCTCTCGATACGCGTACGCTCCGCTTGGCCCACATCCGCTTCGATCCCACCCTTCGCCCGCAATTCTTCCGCAATTCTATTCACCTCAGTGATCGGAATCAGTAATTCGAAATTATCCTCAGCGCTGCATCTTCCTCGAAAAGCGATAATGCCACGCCCCTCACCCCAAGCGCCCGATTCCGGGGCTTGACCGATTAGTTTCGTCACCACCCCACCACCCACTCCGTCCCCCCAAACACTCACTCTTACCCACTTTTCTGTCTCATCCGCGATACTCACCTCATCAGCAATCAAGTACGCCTCCAGTCGCTCCCGCAGCTTGAGGGCCTCCAAAGAAAAGCTCACGAGCCGGAAATCATTATCCCCCAGTCTTAGAATATATCCATCCGCCACCACCTTCCCCTTTTGATTTAGAAAAAGCCCGTAGCCCGCAGAACCGATCGATCGGTTCAAATCTTGGGTAAACTGCCCCTGCAAATAGGTATTAGCGTCAGGCCCTCCAATTCTAAACGCAGCTGATGATTGGTTTAATTCACTGTTTATCAGATAGTAAAACATGTCAAAATGAGCGTTTATTCCGTGTAGCCGGATCGTAACAAGATTCCTCAATATATAATGGTCGTTTCAGTTGACGAACCCTCGGAACAAAGTACCTCTCTCGCAATCAAACTTTCATCTTCTCCCGCATAGCGGGAGTTTTGGGGTAACTAGAAAGCAATGGCGGATCGTCTAGGGGTAGACGATCCGCCTATTTCTTTTCTACCGGCGGAATCCTCCTGAAGCTTCATCCCCGGGCGCATCTGCCGGTTGGCAGTGGGCCAAAGTCCCTGAGGGAGAGGTTTTAGAGCCCACGAAGCCGACGGAACTCGATCTGAACGTATCGGAGTTACCGCCAACCGGCAGAGGCACCCTTCATCCCCTTACCCTTAAACCGAGGCTTGCCCCTCATCGCTGAGTTAACACCGTTAGACACCTGTGCGTAAAACATCGGACCTCAACGTCGTCGAAACCCGTCCCCTCCCTACCCCGGGCGAATTGCCGGCTCAGCTTCCCAAGACCGAAGCCCAAGCCGACTTCGTCACCCGCGCCCGTGAGGATATCCGCAAAATCATCTTCACCGATGACCGCCGCTTCCTCCTGATCATCGGGCCCTGCTCGATCCACGATCTCAAGGCCGGCCGCGACTACGCGCAAAAACTCGCCGCACTCTCCAAGGAGGTCAGCGACCGCGTGATGATCGTCATGCGTGTGTATTTCGAAAAACCCCGCACCACCGTCGGCTGGAAAGGCCTGATCATGGATCCGCACCTCGACGGCTCCCACGACATCGCCGAAGGCCTGCACCTCGCCCGCACTTTTCTGAGCGACGTCCTCGACGCCGGCCTCCCCACCGCGACCGAGCTCCTCGATCCAATCACTCCCCAATACATCGCGGATCTCATCTGCTGGTCCGCCATCGGCGCTCGCACCACCGAATCACAGACACACCGCCAGATGGCGTCCGGGCTCTCGATGCCGCTCGGTTTCAAAAATGGCACCGACGGTTCCCTCACCTCCGGAACCAACGCCATCAAGGCCGCCTCGCAGCCCCAGACTTTTCTCGGCATCGGCCTTAACGGCGCGGCTTCTGCCATCGTCACGCGCGGCAATCCCGATTGCCACATCGTGCTCCGCGGCGGCACCACCGGCCCAAACTATTCGCCCACCCACATCGCGCAAACCGAACAGCTCCTCGCCAAGGCCGGCCTGCCCAAATCAATTCTCGTCGATTGCTCCCACGATAACTCCGCGAAAAAATCCGAGCTCCAACCCGACGTCATGCGCGCGCTCCTCGCGCAAATCGCCGCCGGCAACACCTCGATCATGGGCGCGATGGTCGAAAGCAATCTCGGCTCCGGCAATCAAGCCTTCCCCCAGCCACTCGATCAACTCAAGTACGGCGTCTCCATCACCGACGGCTGTATCGACTGGGCCACCACCGAAACGATGGTCCGCGAAATTCACGCCGCCCTCGCCCCGCGCTTCACCTGATTTTTCTTACAACATGCTACTGTAGGGCCGGTGCTCGCGTCGGCCTTGCACACCACTCCATCAGCGAAACTTTTTTTCCCCACCCGCTAACCCGCATGCATCACACTTACCTTTTCATCGCGAGCCTGCCGAAGGCGGGCAGCCTGTCGTCCGTAGTCTTGACGAAGGATGATGGCGATCCAACTCGCTGGATTGCTTCGTCGCTCCGCTTCTCGCGATGACAATGCGCGGAACGAGGTGAGTGTGATTCGCCCCCACTAAAATCTGCGCTGCAAAAGCCATTTCGTGCGTGTCGCCCCTCCCTGATTTCTGGTTAACTACTACTACTACCACTATGAAAACTCCCATTCGTGTCGCAGTCACCGGTGCCGCCGGTCAAATCGGTTACTCGCTCCTCTTCCGCATCGCCTCCGGTGCGATGTTCGGACCCGACCAGCCCGTTATCCTCCAGTTGATCGAAGCTCCGATCGAGAAAGCCCTCCTCGCCCTCCAAGGCGTTGCCATGGAACTCGACGACTGCGCCTTCCCGCTGCTCAAGGGCATCGTCCAAACCTCCGATCCCGCCATCGGTTTCAAAGACGCCAACTGGTGCCTGCTCGTCGGCGCCAAGCCCCGCGGTCCCGGCATGGAACGCGCTGATCTCCTCAAGGACAACGGCAAGATTTTCATCGGCCAGGGCCAGATCATCGACGCCGTCGCCGCCGCTGATGCGCGTATCGCCGTCGTCGGCAATCCCGCCAACACGAACTGCATGATCGCCGCCTCGCAGGCCAAACGCCTCCCCTCCGACCGCTTCACCGCCATGGTTCGCCTCGACCAAAATCGCGCGCAAACCCAGCTCGCGAAAAAAGCCGGCGTCGATCTCACCGCTGTCCAAAATATTTTCATCTACGGCAACCACAGCCCCACGATGTTCCCTGCGTTCGCTCACGCCACGATCAACGGCCAAGCCGCGACCTCCGTCATCACCGACTCCGCCTGGCTCCAAGGCCCGTTCTGCGAAACCGTCGGCAAACGCGGTGCCGCCATCATCGCCGCCCGCGGCGCATCCTCCGCTGCTTCCGCCGCGAATGCTCTCGTCGATCACGTCCGCAGCCTCGTCACTCCCGGTGCGATTCACTCCATCGCCGTGAAGAGCGAAGGCCGCTACGGTTTCGACGCCAATGTCTGGGCCGGCATGCCCGTCCGCACCACGACGCCCGGCAGCTACGAAGTCATCACCGGTTATGCGATGGATGATTTCGCCCAGTCGAAGATCGCCGCGACGAACAAAGAGCTCGTCGACGAACGCGCCTTCGTCGCCGATATGATCAAGTAATCATTCTCGTTCTCCTACTCGTTCTGCAAGGCGGCCCATGTGGCCGCCTTTTTTAATTCACTCCTTCATCTTCCGCTTCACTGCGCGCAGCGCTTCTTTCGCCGCGGCCAAATGATCCGCATTCGCCGCGTGCCCCTCGGCCTCGATGCGCTCAAATTGCGGATGCGCAAAAATCGGCGACTGCACCGCGGCGATCCCGGAGTCATCTTCGTCGTCATTCGCATCTTTGAACATCCCGGCCAGTCCCGCCACGAGGCCGTTGTACTGATCAATCTTGCACCGCAAGCCCGCCTCATCGCGTCCGGGCCAATACTCGCCCTCATCCGTGATCTCCACTTTCAGCCCGAGTTCGCTCAAGCCCGCCAGCAATTCCACTGCCGCCGTGTGACAGCGGTGAAAATTCTCCCAGCCGTGCAGGCTCGCGTACTGCGTTTTGCAAAACGCACTCAAACGCCAGCCGCTCCGCCGCACCACCCGCATTCGTCCCGTGCCCGCATCGAGCACTCGCGTCGGATATTGGCATAGCCCGAGCCGCAACGGCTCGCTGCCCTCGCCCAGCGTCACGGTGAAAACCAGTCCGCTCTCCACCGGCACCCCTACTCCCCGGGTGCTGTGTTCGTCCTCCCGAATCATCAACCATTCGCTCAGCCAGAAAAAATCCTTCGCGCTCGCCTTGATCGCCCCCACCGCCTCCACCCGACCCGCCCGCTGCATGGCCACCGCCCGCGCTCTCATGCCCTCGACCAGTTTTCGGATCGTCGTTTCCGTGGCGCGAGCCGGTGCCCGCAATTTGTAGTGAATGGTTAATCCCATGGAAAAAACTCCTGATGGTTGGTCGACAGACTTCTTAGGCCTCATGCATCACACTTACTTTGTCATCGCGAGCCAGCAGAAGGCGGGTGTGGCGATCCAGTCGCTGGATTGCTTCGTCGCTCCGCTTCTCGCAATGACAATGCTGGCGACGGCGTGAGGGTGTTTGTCTCTGAGTGTGATTCATCCTGGTTTATGCCTCACTCCCCCGCGCCAGCCGTTTCGCCGACTCGGGCGCATCGAGATAATTTTCGCGACTGACGATTTTGCGGCCGGATTTCTTCTCAAGATCACGTCGCGCGTTGCCGGCCACGCCACCGCCTTGTTTCGCCGCCACTTTGTTCTGATCGAAACCCTCGGTGTCGGTGTTGCGCGCGATCTCCGTCGTCGCCGCCTCGCCCAGCATGGAGAAGATCAACTCAAGATCGGTCATGTGGTCGCGGAGATTCTGGCGCTTCAACCCTTTGTGCGCCGCGTATTCCGCCGGCGTGAGACCGAAAGCTGCTTTGGAAATCTCCGCCGTGAGAATGGAGTATTCGATCTGCTCCTTGACGCCGCGCTTTTTCCACTCGTCCGTCAGCTCATCGCGGAGGACAATGCTGCGCATCCGCTTTTCGATCCACGCGGCAGAGTAGCCTTTCGCCTGATAGATGGCGCGGGTGCGTTTGGCGGCCAGCTCGGGATTTTCGATTTCCTGCACGCGCTCATAACCCACCTTGGCCAGCCAGCGCTTGAACGGCTCGGCCTTGCGGCTGGGAATCGACTGGATCAGCCGGAAAATTCCCTCGGTGTTCCAGCACTGGAATTTTTGCGGCCCACCGGCGGTAGAGAACTCCAGATAAAGGGGGGGGGCAAATTGCCCCCCCCCTTTGAGAGCATCATTCAAAACAGAATCACGCCGGCGCATATCCTTGAGGTAGCTCGCCGGATTGGCCGAGTCCGTGAGCGCAGCGACCACATCCACGACGACAAACCACCATTCGTCAGCGTGCAGGGTTTTACGGATTTCTTTTTTCTGAAACAGGGCGATACGAGTGTCCATGGCGGGGTACGGGGTAGACGGCAAACCACCGGCTGCCCGTGAAACACCGAGCGGCTTGCTCGAAACCATGTTCCCGCCCGCCTCACCTGGAGCAATGAAAATCCTTATGATCCGAAAAACTCCGCCCCCCCACGCTTTGCCATTGCCGCACTCGTTCGCTGCCCACTAAAAATTTCCCACACACAAACCGCTTGATTCTGGAGGTAGCGCGTGACCGCGACGAGTGCTCTGGCCTCGGCGGCTGGGCCCGCCGAGAATCACTCAAGACCCTCGATCGGGGAGCCGGGGAGGTCATCCTCCGCAGCTCCTACACCACCGAACGTGAGGGTCACGCATCCGGCGATTCCTCAACGGCTGGTTTAATCTATTTCACGCTCAAGTTGATCCTTTTTTGATTGGCTGTGGGAGCCTGCTTGCAGGTAAATCCACGTGCGATCTGTCGGCGTGATCCGAAAATATCGCGTCCAAGCAGGTTCCTACAAAAACCGTGATCGTCTCCTCTTGAACGCAAATTGGAATTACACCCACACCGTCCGGGCAGAGTCTGGACTTTAGGGATATTGGCCCGCTTATCCAATGGGTGCGCCAGTGCGGTTTTGTTTATCAGGCCAGCACTTTGCCATGAGCTTCCTCCCCACGCGGACCTCGCGGTCTCTCTGTTACCCATCGGCTAGACCTTCTCTCTGCAGAGCGGTCAAAAAACTTACATGGCTTGTTTTCAGGTTCACTGTCCAGCAAGTGCGCCCTGCTGGGCGCACTAAAAAACAACGCCCTCCAATCGGAGGGCGTTGCTGAAAAACAAAAATCAAATCAACTTACTTGCCGGCTGGAGCCACCTCTTTGGGGGCATCCTTCACCTCGAGCACCTCGATCTCGAAGATCAACGACGAGGCTGGTGGCACGCCTTCGCCGCCCTGCTCGCCATAGGCAATTTGATAGGGTAGATAGAGCTTATATTTGCCGCCGACCGGTATCTTTTGCAGGCCTTCAATCATCCCAGGCATGTCCGAGCCTTCAGTGATAATTGATTCCACCGGATCACGACCCGCCGTGGACTGCATCACCTGGCCACCCAAGTTGGTCAGGGTAAAGTGGAACTTCACCAATTGGCCGAGCTTCGGGGTCGCACCATTGGCGGCCTTGATCACTTCGATGCCCAGTCCGCTGGGGAGGATCTGCACGGCTTTATTATCCTTCAATTTCGCAAAAAAGACCGCGGACTCGGCGATATTCGTATCACGAATCTTACCCAAGAGCGTCATCTTCTTCTTCCCGAGAACCTCTTGAAGTTGCGCGGTGACATTCTTCCCGTCATTGGCAAACGGAGGCGTTTCATTGGACAGCGCCATTTTCATGCCGAGTGCCATGGCATCAACATCAGCAACGGTGAATTCCAGGTCAGCCAAGTGACTCTGCGCGGCTTGCAAGAAACCATACGCTTCCATCAGCTGGGCCTGAGTATATTTAACTGCTGGCACAGCCGGAGCCACCAGTGCAGGGGCCGCAGCCGCTGGCTGGCTGGCACTGCTACCCACTTGGGGCAGTTCAAATTTAATAGGATTTTTCGCGGGAGCGGTTTCCGCAAAAGCGGTGGCAAACAGGCCCATGCCGACAACGCTTGCCGTGAGTGTGGTGATGAATTTCATTGGGAGTGTATAGCCCGATTGGGAAACGGCCCGGGCGTAATTGTGCCGATAAAAGGCGAAAAGTTGTTCACCCCTCTGGAAAAAATCAATCACATAGGTGGCAAAATCACGTCTTTTCACCAAACCGACACCCGTAACCCCGGGCTTGTCAGCCATCGGTCCCCGTCCCACCCTGCTCAATCCCATGAACGAAAACCAATTCTGGCATAGCACCGATGGTCAAATCCTCACGGTTAAGACGAAAAATAGTGATACGCTGGCCATCACCCTCGCTTTCTGGCCCCGCAATCCGGCCGAGATGGAATTCCTCAAGAGCCGCCTCGCCGATCTCCATTTTACCGAACGCAGCTCGCTGGCCCGCATCGGCATCGAGATGATCACCAAGGGCCCACCCATCGTCGAAAACCACCGCCTGGTCCTCGGCGCCGAAGCTTTTCTCTTCGACCGCAGTTTCCCGAATACCGGATACTGGAAAAAGCTCATCCGTCCGGGAATCCCGGCCGGAAGACTTTTCTACGCTCCCATCGCCGCCAAACTTTCCAGCACCGAAGTGTGGACCGCCTTGCAGGAAAATCAGCTTAAACTGCCCAACACCATTTCGATCGATAGCAGTGGCCGCGTCTTCTTCACCCCGCACCAAGTCAGCTACACGCTCAGCTCCCGGCTCCAACGCCTCAACTTCGAGCACATCGTCTCCGGATACGCCGGCCGCTCCTTTATCGACAAGGTCCAGCTCCGCCACGACGCCAGCCCACTCACCATCCCACCGCATTCCGGCGTGCTCACAAGCTGCTCCATGTATCTCCGAGAGCACTACGTCCGGCTCAACGCCGGCGAGGGCAACTTCGGCCTGCACACCAGCGCCGTCCTGCTTGATCCGATCAAAACTTTCGGCACGAACATCATGCTGGAAATCTACAACACCGGCGAACATCCCGTGGTCAATCCCATGGTCTCCGTCGAAGTTTTTCGCGCTCCGGCGTACGACGACCCCGAAGCCAAGGTCCTCGCAAAAAAACGCCAGCATCTGCTCGGTACCGCCCAAAATCTCTACAAGTGCCTCGACGAATCACCCGCCCGCGACACCAAGGAAGCCCGGCCCAAAACCAAAATCACCGTCCGGGGCCAGAGCTCCACGATGGAAAATCGCGCCATTCTCGTCCGCGCCAAAGACGAGGATCTGAAAAAATTATTTGAACAGGAGGCCTGTCCCCTCGGCAGCCGCACCATGATCCAAGCCCTCGACGCCGCCCCCGAGGAGGCCGAAACCCTCATCGTCGATTTCTTTCCCGATCTCCTCGAAGGCATCGAACTCATGACCCGCATTGGCGATGTGAAGTTGAAACGCCTCATCTTTCGCCGCGCCTCGCGCACCCACGGTTATTTTCTCTCCAGCAACGCCCACGCCCGGCTCGATACCTTTCACGCCATCGGCATCCAAGTTTATTGGTACGACGAAACCACCAAGGATCTCTACCTCCACACCTACAAACGCGACCACGGCTTCTTTGTCCGCGAGGAGATCGCCCGCAAATTTCAGGAATCCACCATCCTCGCCTTCTACGGTTCCGCCTTCGGCCTCGATGCCGCCGACACCGCTCGCATCTCCGGTCTCGTCGACAAACTCACCAGCTTCATGGGCTCCAACCTCGGCGTGCTCACCGGCGGCGGCGGCGGCGTCATGCGCCTCGCCACCGAGCAAGCCCGCGGCCACGGCGCGCTCACCGGGGCCTGCTTCCTCGAACTCGAAGCCCAGCCCCCCGAACTCGGCGTGGATTTTTTCAACACCTTCCAAGAAACGTCGCGCCACTTCCGCCAAAAATGGTTCGAAGCCGCAGATTTTTGCATCTTCAATGTCGGTGGCGTCGGCACGCTCGAGGAAATCGGCATCGAACTCTGCAACCTCAAACTCGGCATCCGCCCGCGTGTGCCGTATGTTTTCTTCAACGCCAAATTCTGGGGCGACCTCCGCAAGCAAGTGAACACGATGATCCGGGAAAAGCGTTCTCCCTCGTGGATGGCCGACTACATCCTCTTCACCGACGACCCCGACGAAGTCATAAAATTCTACCGCAAAACGCTGAAGGTGCTGTGAGCGTCTCTCGCATCTTACCGTTCATCCGCTATCTTCTTGTCCCGCATTGCTTCACTCTTCCTCGTTCTTGCCGGCGTCGCCTATCCTCCCCAATCCGACCAACAAGGTAACCCCAAATCAGTTTCGCCAAAGTGCGAGACGTGGCTGCTCCCCTCCGCCTAATCTGCTCCGATGTTGGATCAAGGGGTCTACTGATCGCAGACCGCATATCCCGCCTGCGATCAGCAGGCACCCCGGAACCAATGGCGGAGATGATCAGTCGCAGCCACACTTCCAAGGATTCGTTCCTTGATGAATCCAATTCGCGGTTAAAACCGATCAGATTCAATCCCCCCAAACTCGGCTTTACCTCGGGCTTTATCCGTGTCCCTCTGTATCATCCGTGGTTAAAAATAAACTCCCTTCCTCCCTCCTCGTCGTCGGCTCCGGCGGGCGCGAACACGCGCTCGTGAAAGCATTGGCACTCAGCCCGGCCAAGCCGCGCATCATCTGCGCCCCGGGCAATGCGGGCATCGCGCAAGACGTGACCTGTTTCCCGGTCGCCGCCGACAACATCGCCGGCCTCGTCGCGCTCGCGCAGCAGGAGAAAATTGAATTCGTCGTCGTCGGTCCCGAAGTGCCGCTCTCGCTCGGGCTCGCCGATCGGCTCATCGCCGCCGGGATTCCCGTCTACGGTCCGCAAGCCGCCGGGGCCCGGCTGGAAGCTTCCAAGATTTTCACCAAGCAACTGCTGCTCAAATATAAAATCCCGAGCGCCGCCGCCGGGATTTTCACCGCCGTCGAACCCGCCCTCGACTATCTCAAAAAGAAATCGGCCCCCATCGTAATCAAAGCCGATGGCCTCGCGGCCGGCAAAGGTGTCGTCGTCGCCCAGACGATGCCCGAAGCCGAAGCCGCCGTGCACGACATGCTCGCGGGCAATAAATTCGGTTCCGCCGGCAGCCAAATTCTCATCGAGGACTGCCTCTACGGCGAAGAGACTTCCATTCTCGTCGTCGTCTCGGGCCGCGACTTCGTCATCTTGCCGACGTCGCAAGATCACAAACGCATCGGCGACGGCGACACCGGTCCCAACACCGGCGGCATGGGCACTTACTCGCCCGCCGAGGTCGTGACGCCCGCGCTGCTCACGCGCATCGAAAACGAAATCGTCCGCCCCTCCGTCAACGCCATCGCCGCCGACGGCATGGATTACTGCGGCACGCTCTTCATCGGCATCATGCTCACGCCCACCGGCCCGAGCGTCATCGAGTTCAACGCCCGCTTTGGTGACCCCGAGACGCAGGTCGTGCTCCCACGCCTCCAGACCGATCTGCTCACCCTCCTCTGGGCCGCGACCCAACGCCAGCTCGCCGGTTTTCAACTCGCCGTGAAACCAGACTACGCACTCTGCGTCGTGATCGCCGCCCAAGGCTATCCGGAAAAATTCCCGAAAGGCGACGTCATTACTTTTCCCTCTCCCAACTCCTTGCCTCCCTCAACCACAATCTACCACGCCGGCACCGCGAAGAATCCAGTCGGCCAAATCGTGACCAACGGCGGCCGCGTCCTCGGCGTCACCGCACTCGCGCCCACACTCCGCGAAGCCGCCGACCGCGCCTACGCCGTTTGCGAAAAAATCGAATGCGCCTCCAAGTACTACCGCCGCGACATCGGTGCCCGCCAACTCAACCGAAAATAGCACCATGCGACCACTCCGCCATCTGTTCCTTATTCTGGCTCTCAGCGCTCAACTCTCAGCTCTAAGCTCTTCCTCCCACGCCACCGAGCTGACCGATCTCGGCGAAGGCCTCGCCTACCTCCGCGTCCACGCCCTCGACGACTCGGCTAAAGATCTGGCCACTGCCATCCGCGAACGCGAGTTCCTCGTCCTCGATCTGCGTCGTGCCACCGCTGAATCCGCCGAACCCCTTCGCACCGCTCTCGCCGCCCGCGAGTCCAAGCAGCCAGTCTTCATTCTCGTCAGCCCCGCCACGCCGCGCGAGCTCGCCGAATCGCTCATGACGATCGCCAACAAAGGCCTCACGCTCGGCGTCAAGGAGTCTATTCCCACCCCCCAAGTCATCATCGATCAACCCGCCGCGACTGATCGCCTCGCCTATGAAGCCCTCGAGTCCGGGCAGACACTGGACCGTCTCACCTCAGGAAAAATCGTCAAAGAGCGCTATGACGAGTCGGTCTTGATGAAAGAATTCACCAGCGGAAACCTCAACGCCGCCCCGCCGCCCGGCCCCGATCCCACCGCCAAACCAATCGACGCAGAAAAGGCGATGAGCGCAAACGCCAAACCCGCCGAACCTCCTGTGGCCAGCAAAGTCGAACCATTGATCGACCGCGTCCTCCAACGCGCCATCCATGTCCACCGGGCGTTGCTCGCGCTGAAGCCCAAAGGTCAACCCTGAGGCACTCCATAATTCGCGTTCATTCGCGTCGATCCGCGGGCTTGCCTTAATGTTTGAATGTAGGGCCGCCCCTTGCGGGCGCGCCGTGTGTGGCGGTCCGGCCGCGAGGGCCGACCCTACAAAACCAACCTCGGAAAATTTCCGTTACCCTCCTTCTCCCTCTGCCAATATTTTAGACTCGGCCACCATTTTTTGCTTTTGGTCTCTTTCTGCCTTTAGCTTCCCGCACAAAGCTGACAACTTAGCGCCATTCCATGCGTGAACCCGGTCCCATCATCATCGTCTGCACCGCGAATATTTGCCGCAGCCCGATGGGTCAGGGCCTCCTCGCCCACGCTTTGGCCGGACAACCGGCCCCGCTGAAAAACCTGAAAGTGATTTCGGCCGGCGTCGCCGCACGCACCGGTGAACTCGCCTCGGAGCATTCCGTTTTCGCCCTCAAGCGCGTGGGCATCGACATCGCCGGCCATCGTTCCACCCCGCTCACCCAACAGTTGCTCGATCAAGCCCTCTGCGTGCTCGTGATGACGGATTCGCACAAGGCGATGATCGAAGTGCAAGCCGCACCGGTCCCGAAGTATCTCCACCTCTTCCGCGAGTTCGTGCCCAAGGCGACGCACAAGGAAATCAGCGATCCCTACGGCAGTTCGCTCAAAGTCTACGAAGCCTGCCGCGACGAAATGGTCGAAGCCATCCCCAGCATTCTCGCCTACCTGAAAACCCTCGTGCCGAAAGCAGGCACGAAGTAACCTTAAATTTAATATTGGTCCGCTGATTTTATGCTCCAACAATGAATAAAGAGGAATTTGAACGGGCGAAAGCATACGCTCGACAACTGGCACGAGAAACGGGCGCTAAGCTGCGCAGGCAAATGGAAGCGGATGCATTAAAGAAAACCTAACTAGTTAGTTTATCTGAAATCCCAAATACACCTGCACCCGATTTAGTTCATCGAGTCCATAGGCGCATTGAATTCCTTTATGACATGGAATCCTCAAACACCTTACGAGGCCTCAGCGCTATCTAGTCAGCCTCGTTTATCTGGATGGCGAAATAGGCAATGGAGGGTTTCACCAATATTTTTGGAATTCGCAGGCGCTAACAATAAACGATCTACGGGATGACCTTTCCGTCTACAGGGGGTCGGACGCATATCCCGTGATTTCCGAAGCCATTGAAAGAGTGAAGTCATATTCGTATGCACAAAGCTGGCTGATGAAAAAATCGAAATGGTGGTGGCAAAAACAGTTTGAGAAAGGATACACGCAGAAGAGATTCGATGATCTTGACGATAGATAGGGCGCGTTGTATCCAACTCCAATCGAATTGCTCGGTAAGTACATAATACAAAACTCAGACTCGTTTGCCGAATAATCCGGGTGACACCCTGCGCGCTCCCGGCGTCTTCCGCAGCTGACAATGAACTTGTGACACACCTCATGCGGATTTCGGATTTCAGATTGCCCATTCGCGCACTGCTTTCCGTTTGCCCGTTTTAAAATCCAGAATCGAAAATCCTCCATGTCCCTCAACACCACTCCCTCGCCCGCCTCACGATTTCCCTATTGAGCGGGCACCACTTCATGGAGCCGCTTGATGTGATGCTCGGGTACTTCGATGCGTGCGCCGTTGTCCGTGCCTAGCACGATGCTTCCACTGGGCTCGATGCCGAGAAAATCTCCTTCAAGTTCAGCGGTACTGTCGGCCGTCGCCAGTTCCAGGCGCACTCTCCGCGGCGGGCCCCAGCACCGATTCAAGATCGGGGTTAATCCCGCCAGCCGTTTATGCGCGAAAATCAAATGAGCACGCGCGATCGCCCGCAGCAACCGCGTCGCCAGTTCCGCGTGATCAGGCAACGCCTCACCGCCGCGCATATCCACCAAGCGGCCGGCGATTTCGCTGAGCGTCGGATCGGCGCGCCACGGTTGGTTGGAAATATTCAGGCCAAGTCCGACGAGCAGTGTGTTTTTCTCTCCTTGTTCGACGAGAATCCCTCCGACTTTGCGCGTACCGATCATCAGATCGTTGGGCCAGCGCAGGCGCACATCGACTACGCCGGCCCGACGCAGGGTCGCGCGCACTGCCCAACCCACCGCCAGCGCAAAACCACGCGACGCCACCGGATCGCCGGTATACGGCAACACGGCGGTGAGATAAAGTCCGCCCGGATCGGAAACAAAACTCCTTTCGCGCTGGCCACGTCCCGCCGTCTGTTCATCGGCCGTGACCGCCGACCACGCCGGCAGTAATCGAGCGAGTGCTTGCGTCGTCGTCACCACCGCGTGGTGTTGGACCGACCAGACGGGATTAATATTGGGTGATGGCATCATGAGGAATCAGCACACTCAGCATGTGTGCTTCTGCAGACTAACGTCGAGCGGAAGAATTGTGCCCTGTAGCAGGCTCTAGTAAACCCAGCCGGAGGCTCACTGCCGTTGAGTTCAGACTGAATCTGCCGTAGGGCCGGCCCTTGTTGCCGTGCCGAAATGCGCGAAGTCGGCACGCCCACAAGGGGCGGCCCGACCAAGGCAAAAAGCAATTGATAATTGGGTTTAGGCGAATCCGTTTTGACGGTACATCCGAAATTTAACTCAACGGCAGTTGTCCAGAGGCCGGGTTCCACCTTTCGAACGAGGGCTTGGTTGAAGTGAAGTATCCCCGCAGGTTGCGAGCTGGCCTCGTTCTGCTGGCCAGCAGAATAGCGCGGCAAGCGCGCTACCTACAGCGCAGCGGGCGCGGTTTTGTAGCCGTGAATGAGTCGGCGGCGAAACGCGATACTCACCGCATTGTCGTTTCACTCCAACACGGCTACACCGCAGCACAAGGTCACCTATCGGTTTTGTAGCCGTGCTTGAGCCATCGGCGAAAGCGCGGTTTTCCCTGCTGGAGCCCAAGCAAACCCAGCCGAAGGCTGGGTTCCACCAAACAGACGGGACGCTAATCCTCCGAGTTATTCGATCACGAGCAGCGTGCTGCCTTCCTCGATAGAGGTTCCGGCGGCAGCGACGATCGACACCACTTTGCCCGCCTTGGGGGCGAATACGTAGGTGTTCATCTTCATGGCTTCGATCGTCGCGATTTTATCGCCCTCGGCGACTACCTGTCCAACCGTCACTTCGATCGAGACAATTTTTCCAGTCAACGGACTGGGAACGTCGCCGGGGCCAGCGGCAGATTTGACCACGGCCACCGGTGACGGTTCGGTCACCGCAGCGGGGGCGACCACCGGAGCTGGTACGACGGGGGTCGCAGGTGCAGCCGGTTGTTTGGGTTGGGCCGCACCAGCCGGTTCGTCGAGCATTTCGACGGTTACGTTGAAGATTTTTCCGTCGACGGTAATACGAAGGTTTTTCATGAGAAAATAAAATGATTAGTGAATTGCTGACAGACGATTGAGCACCCGGTTCAGCGCACGCGATGCGAGGAATAAATCTGCCGGCGGCCTTCAAGAGACCAAATAGCCGAGGGAGCGTCCACCCTGACGGGTTCGGCCTGCAGGGTGACTGATGTCACTTTGGCGGCCGAACCCAGTGTGAAGTGCACTGCGGCCGCAATGGCGGCGGCGATTTCGGGGGCGAGCTCTGGGGATTGAACAGGGGATGCGGTGGTGGGCATGGCTTAGAGCGGCATGTTGCCGTGTTTCTTTGGTGGACGGGTCTCACGTTTCGAGAGCGTGCTGCGCAAGGCCATCGCAAGGATGCCGCGTGTCTGAGCCGGATCGATGACATCGGTGATCATGCCCTTGCGCGCGGCGGCAAAGGGTGAGCAGAATTTTTCTTTATAGTCCGCGACGTACTCGGCTTCCTTCGCCTTCGGATCGGCGGCGGCGGCAATTTCTTTTTTGAAGAGAACTTTTACCGCCCCATCGGCCCCCATCACTGCAATCTCCGCCGTGGGCCAAGCATAGACGACATCGGCGCCCATGTCGGCGCTGCACATGGCAAGGTAAGCCCCGCCGTAAGCTTTGCGCATGATGACGGTGATCTTTGGCACGGTAGCGGCCGCGTAGGCGAAGAGCATCTTGGCCCCGTGGCGGATAATACCACCGCGTTCCTGGGCGAGTCCGGGCATGAAGCCCGGAATATCCACGAGCGTAACCAGCGGGATGTTGTAGACATTACAGGTGCGGATGAAGCGCGCGGCTTTATCCGATGAATCGATGTCAAGCGTGCCGGCCTTCACAGCGGGTTGATTCGCCACGAGGCCGACGACGAGGCCACAGATGCGCCCGAAACCGACCACGATATTTTTCGCGAATAGTTGATGCACCTCGAAAAAGTCACCGTCATCGAGCAGTCGCTTGATGAGTGGATGAACGTCGAAGGCGGATTTCGCATCAGCAGGAATCAGTTCATTGATGCCTTTGTCCGGCGCCAGATCGAGCTTGGGGGTCGGCCGATGCGGCGGATCCATGATATTATTCGTCGGCAAGTAGGAGAAAAGCTTGCGGGCGATCTCCAACGCATGCGCATCGTCCTCGGCGAGGAAGTGCACATTGCCATTCACCGAGGCATGCACCATGGCGCTGCCCACCTCATCCATGGTCACGGTCTGTCCGGTGGCTGCCTTGATGACTTCAGGTCCGCAGATAAACATATTGGCGTTCTTCTTCGTCATGATAACGAAATCGGTGAGTGCCGGACTGTAGGCCGCGCCACCCGCACATGGACCGGCGATGATCGAGACCTGTGGCACAAGTCCGGACGCGAGCACATTGCGAAAAAACACCTGGCCGTAACCGCTGAGTGAATCATCGCCCTCCTGAATGCGGGCGCCGCCCGAGTCGTTGATGCCGAGGATCGGCATGCCTGATTTCATCGCGTAGTCCATCAGGTCACAGATTTTCTTCGAGTGAATCCGTCCCAACGATCCACCGCAAACGGTGAAATCCTGACTGAACGCGGCGACGGGCCGACCCGCGACGTAACCAATACCCGTGACTACCCCATCACCAGGGAACGTCTTGTCCTCGAGACCGAAACCGTGGCAATCATGGTCGGCATGCATGCCCCATTCAGAAAAAGTGTTGGGATCAAAAAGCGCGAGTAACCTCTCGCGCGCGCTCATGATGCCTTTCGCTTTGCGGGCAGCGAGTTTGTCTTTTCCGCCGGCGGCGAGCGCGATGCGGCGCCGTTCAGCGAGTTTTTCCAGAAAAATTGGAGCGATGGCCATGGTGGTTGTTTCCCTTTCGGCTTAGTGGGCGCTGGTGGTGCCGGGCTTGACCGCGCAGAATTCCGTGAGGACTCCGCGCGTGGATTTCGGGTGAAGAAAAGCGACGAGTTTCCCGGCCGCGCCTTCGAAAGGAGTCTCATGAATCAATCTGACTCCAGCTCCGGCCGCCTGCTTGAGTTGGGCCGTGATGTCATCCGTGCGAAACGCGACATGATGCACGCCTTCGCCTTTCTCGGCGAGGAACTTGGCGATCAGGCTGTCGGGCGAGGTCGGCTCCAGCAATTCGAGATGCACGCCGCCCGCGTCGAAGAACGCCGTCTTCACTCGCTGCGAGGCGACTTCTTCGCGGCCCAAGCAGGTGAGGCCCAGTGCTTTTTCATAAAGCGGGATCGCTTCGTCGAGTGAGCGAACGGCGATACCGAGGTGGTCGATGGCAGTGATCATAAGATAATCTATGGTTTGATTTTTCTAGTATAAGGAAAGTCAGTGGTCACCGCTGGTCAGATTTTGGCAAACCCTGCGCTTCCACGGAGCATTATTCGTCTGATCGAAATGCCTGAGGTGGTCGCCGATTTCCCCATCGGCGCTATGCGTCGGTATGGAAACCGACGCCCACCGCGGAACTCAGCCGGTAGGTTGCGAGCTTGCCTCGCAACGTCGCGCGACCAGCGCGCTACCTGCCATGGAACGATCATGTGCGCCTAATCCGCGAGTCTTAACAACTTCACTTCGGCACCACAAACCCCGCCGCCGCGAGCAGTTGTCGCGCGGCGACCGGTGCCGGCACGAGCCCGGCTCCTACTTGCAATTCCAATTCCTGGCGCAATGCCACCAAACCACGTTGCGCCTCATAGGCCTCGCGCAGGCCTTCGCTCACGAGGGCATGCAGCCACGCCAGCGCTTGCTCCTGGCGCCTCACCTTGAAGGTGCCGACCTGCCGGCTGTTCTCGAAAAACTTTTCCACCATCTGCCACACGGCGGCGACGCCCTCGCCTGTCACTGCCGAACACGCGAGCACTTGCGGCTGCCAGGCTTCCTTGGGCGCCGCGAGATAATGGAGGGCGCGGCTGAATTCCCGTCGCGCGGACTCAGCGCGTTCGCGGTTGTCGCCATCGGCTTTGTTCACGGCGAGAATATCCGCGAGTTCCAAAATCCCTTTCTTGATTCCCTGCAGCTCGTCACCGGCACCTGCGAGCAACAGCACGAGAAAACAATCCACCATCCCGCGCACCAACACCTCGCTCTGGCCCACGCCGACGGTTTCCACCAGCACGATGTCAAAACCCGCGGCCTCGCACAGCACGATGCATTCGCGGGTGCGCCGCGCCACGCCGCCGAGTTCGCCACCGCTCGGCGAGGGCCGGATGAATGCGTCAGCCTTACGCGACAAATTTTCCATCCGGGTCTTGTCACCCAGAATACTGCCATGCGTAATCGGACTGCTCGGGTCCACGGACAATACCGCCACCCGATGACCCGCGTCGCAAAGCTGCGCGCCCAACGCATCGATGAAAGAACTTTTCCCTGCGCCCGGTGCGCCGGTGATTCCCACCCGCATCGCGCCGCCCGCGTACGGCGTGAGCAGATTGAGCAACGTATCCGCAGCGACGCGATGCGCCGTCGCCCGACTTTCGATCAAAGTGATGCCCCGCGCCAAGGCCCCGCGATCACCCGCACGGATGGCCGCAGCTAATGCAGTGGTGTCGTCAGCACGGCGGCGTTTGACCGGAGTGCGATCAGGCACGAGCGGCGCGGTACCGGGCACCACCTTCGTCGTGAATTCTGCCCCGGCATTGTCGGGCACCCACTCGGGGCGCGTGGAAGGTGGAGGGGTCATCGGGCTGTGGGGGAATTATGGCGTCGAAAAGGTGGAACGCGATCTTCCGACTTCGCCAAAGCGACGAGGGACAAGCCGGGCGCGTTTTTCTCTGCTGGAGTCCAAGCAACCCGCCCGGAGGTCGGGTTCCACCTTTCGGACGATGCCTTGGTTGAATTGAAGTGTCCCGTAGGTGGCGAGCTTGCCTCGTTCTGCTGGCCAGCAGATTAGCGCGGCCAGCGCGCTACCGACCGTTCGAATCGAAAGGGCAGAACCCAAGGCATGGTTGTTGTCCATCATCCACGTAGGTTGCGAGCTTGCCTCGCCACGTAGCGCGACCAGCGCGCTACCGACCGTTCGAATCGAAATAGTGGAGCCTGCAAGCAGGCTCCGACAAAAATCAATTTGCTCAGCAGACATAACGCGTGGATGGAACGTGGAAGTTATGTAGCTCAGCCAACGGTTTTCCCTTGGGGTTGGCCGAGTTTCTCGAGCAAAATCGCGGCGGATTGCGGGATCGGCGTGCCAGGTCCGAAGACCGCAGCAGCTCCGTGCTCGTAGAGGAAAGCATAATCCTGCGCGGGGATCACCCCACCAACCACCACGAGAATATCATCGCGACCACGGCTTTTCAGTTCTTCCACGAGTTGGGGCAGAAGGGTTTTGTGTCCGGCCGCGAGTGAACTCATGGCGACGATATGTACGTCGTTTTCCACGGCATCGCGCGCCGCTTCGGCCGGAGTCTGGAAGAGCGCCCCGATATCCACGTCGAACCCCATGTCGGCCATCGCCGTGGCGACCACCTTCGCCCCGCGGTCATGGCCATCCTGGCCGAGCTTGGCGATAAGGATGCGCGGCCGCCGGCCTTCGCGTTCGGCGAAAGCATCGGCCAGCGCGCGCACACGGCCCACCTCGGATTTACCGGTGGCGTAGGTGCGATTATAAACCCCGGCGACTGTGCGGATCTGTGCCTTGTAGCGGCCGTACACCGCCTCCAATGCATCGGAGATTTCCCCGAGCGTAGCCCGAGCACGCGCGGCATCGATACTCAGCGCGAGCAGATTGCCCTCCCCGCTCTTGGCGGCCGCGGTGATGGCCGCGAGACATTGTTGGACGACCGTGTTATCGCGGGCGGCTTTGAGTTCCTGCAGTTGCTTGATCTGCGCAATGCGCACGGCGGTATTATCCACCTCGAGAATTTCCATCGGCGCTTCTTTCTCCAACTTGTACTTGTTCACGCCGACGATGGTTTCCTGACCGGAATCGATCATGGCCTGCCGGCGAGCGGCGGCTTCCTCGATGCGCAGTTTGGGCAACCCGGTCTCAATGGCCTTCGCCATGCCGCCGAGTTTCTCCACTTCTGCGATGTGTGCCCATGCTTTCTGAACCAGCTCGTGCGTGAGCCGTTCGACATAATAGCTGCCGCCCCACGGATCGACGACGTTGCAAATACCGGTCTCGGCTTGGAGAAATAGCTGGGTGTTGCGCGCGATGCGGGCGGAGAAATCCGTGGGCAACGCGATGGCTTCGTCGAGTGAGTTGGTGTGCAGACTCTGCGTGTGCCCAAGCGTCGCGGCCATCGCCTCGATGCAAGTGCGAGCGACGTTGTTGTACGGGTCCTGCTCGGTGAGCGACCAACCCGAGGTCTGCGAATGCGTGCGCAGCGCCATCGACTTCGGATTCTTCGGATTGAACTGCTTCACGAGTTTCGACCAGAGCAACCGGCCCGCGCGCATCTTGGCGACTTCCATGAACAGGTTTTTCCCCTGCGCCCAGAAGAAGGAGAGCCGTGGCGCGAAGGCATCGATATCGATTCCCGCTTTCAAACCGGTGCGCAGATATTCCAAACCGTCGGCGAGCGTGTAAGCGAGTTCGAGATCGGCCGTCGCTCCTGCTTCCTGCATGTGATAACCGGAGATCGAGATGGAGTTGAACTTCGGCATGTTCTTCGAGGTGTACTCGAAGATATCCGCGATGATCTTTATCGAGGGAGTGGGCGGATAAATGTAGGTGTTCCGCACCATGTACTCCTTGAGAATATCGTTTTGAATCGTGCCGGCGAGATTCTCGAGTTTCGCGCCCTGCTCGATGGCCGCCACGATGTAGAACGCGAGCACGGGCAACACCGCACCGTTCATCGTCATCGAAACACTGATGCGATCAAGCGGGATGCCGGCGAAGAGCGCCTGCATGTCGAGGACGGAGTCCACGGCCACACCCGCCTTGCCGACATCGCCCACGACGCGCGGATGATCGCTGTCGTAGCCGCGATGCGTCGCAAGATCGAAGGCCACCGAAAGCCCCATCTGGCCGGCCGCGAGATTGCGTTTATAGAAAGCGTTGGACTCCGTGGCGGTGGAGAACCCGGCGTATTGGCGGATCGTCCAGGGCTTGAGCACATACATCGTCGCGTAGGGTCCGCGCAAAAACGGCGCGAGACCAGCAGTGAAACCGAGATGCTCCACGTCGCGCAGATCAGCCGGGCCGTAGACGGGCTTGACCGGAATCTGTTCGATCGTCTGCCAGTTGCCCAGCGCATCGGGGCCGCCATCGGCGGCGCGCGCAGCGGCCAGCCAGTCGGCTTCGGTGCTGGCGGTTTGCGCCGGGGAGGTGAGCGGGAAATTGGTGTAGTCGGGAAAATTCATGAACAGGATTTCGATTAGAGACCAAGCTTGTCTTGCAGGGCGGAGAGCAGTTTGGCGCAATTGGCGCGCACGTGGATGAATTCATCCACGCCGGCAGATTTAAACTGCTGTTGTAGTTCCGGTGTCGCCGGCAGGCCGGCGAGGATAATGAGCGGTGGTTTAGCCGCCGCCTTGAGCGCCTGCGCCAGTGGCGGCACGAGCGCGGGATATGTTTCGTCCGTCGAACAGATGACGACAATGGGGGCACCGGATTTAATCGCGGCTTCGGCGGCCGCCTCCGGGGTTTCGAAACCTTTGTGAGGCATCGTCTCGAAGCCACCGGCGCCAAAAAAGCCCGAGGAAAATTCCGCGCGGGCGGCGAATTGCTTGCGCGGCCCCATCGTCGCAAGGAAAACCTTGGGCCGAGCGCCGGTTTTCGCGAGACAGGCTTCCGCGCGGCGGCGCAAGGCCTCGAAGGGCTCGGCGCGGCGGCGGGGCAGCACTCGCTTGATCGACGGGCAGCCCGCGGTTGACTCCTTGGCCGGCGACTGGACGAGGTCGGAGGGACTCGCACCCGTTTCCCTCGCCGTGAGTTTTTCTTTCAAGTTGGGATGCAGGTTGGTGCCGATGACGCCATCGCGACGTGATTCCACGGCAGCCACACGTTCGTTCGCCGTATTCTCCACGAGCGATTGCGGATATCCTGCCTTGATCGCCGCGGCCATGCCGCCTTGGCGCACGATTTCTTGAAACAGCGTCCAGGCTTTTTCGGCGAGTTGGCGAGTGAGTGTCTCGACATACCACGAGCCACCGGCGGGATCGACCACGCGGCCGAGCTGACATTCTTCGGCGAGGATGATCTGGATATTGCGCGCGAGGCGCTGCGAAAAATCGTCAGGCGTGCGGTGGCATTCATCGAACGCGCCCACCTGCAAGCCGGAGCATCCGCCCACGACGCCAGCGAAAGCTTCGGTAGTCGTGCGAAGGAGATTCACGTGCTGATCGAGCACGGTCTTGTTCCACCGCGTGGTGCGTCCGTGGCAGACGAGGCGTTGCGCCGCTGCGCCGCCACCGGCAATTTCGATCGCGCGCGCCCAGAGCAACCGGGCGGCGCGGAGTTTCGCGATCTCCATGAAGAAGTGTGAACCGAGCGAATAGCTGAAGAGAAAACGCGGACCCGCTTCGTCGGCGGCAATTTTCCGGCGATGCAACGCCTGCAAATACTCGACGCCCGTCGCCAGCCCGAAGGCCAGTTCCTGCACGGCATTCCCGCCGGCTTCGGCCCAGAGCCCAGCCTCGATGCCGATGGTCCGCAGAGGGAGTTTATCTTTGACCACCCATTGCGTGAGCAGCGCGAAGTCGTCGTAAGTTTTCTCCAAGCTGACAGGCAACTGACCGCGCCGCAGCCATTCGGCAATCGGATCGGCCAAAATCGCGCCGTTTAATTCCCCGATCGGCCGCCCTTGCTTGGTCAACCAGGCGGTAACGAGCTGGGTGATCGGGAGCGCGGCGAGACCGGCGGAGACAAAAAGCGGGGCGGCGGCGAGATCCACTCCTTGCAGAACCTGATCAACCTCCTCGACGGTGGTGAGCGATAAACCGCGATCTGCGCCATCCGCAGCGGACGCGGAAGCCGGCTCGAGCCCAAGCCGCGTCGCGTTGTTCAACGGAAGACTAACGGCATTTTGTCCGAGATGGAGCGCGCTCTTCAGCGCGGCGTTAAATTCGGCGCGAGTGCGACTGGCCGGCTCCTGGCAAATATACCAACCGGTGGCGCGACTGCCCAAGGCATCACCGCCGCGCACATAAGGCGCGAGGCCGGGCCATGCTTCAGGGAGCGACAACTTCTCGCCGTCCGCGCGCGAATAAATCGGCTGAAGGTCGATGCCTTCGGGCGTCCGGGTGATCAGTTTTTTATCGAAGGGTGCTCCGGCGAGTCCTTCCTCGGCGGCTTGGCGCCAAGCGGCGTCAGTGGCGGCCGGAAAATCGGCGAAAAGAGTTTGGGTGGTGGGATTACTCATGGCAGTTCAGCTTAGTTCTTCGACGAGGGTTTCGTAGCGACGCGCATTGACCGTGATGGCGTATCTTGCGGACGTGCCAACCGAATTAGCGGAGGCACGCGTCACAGGCTGCGCCGCTGGCACCGGAGTAATGGTCACAACCGGTGAGGGCGCCGGTGCGGGAACTGGCGCGGGCCCCGCCGGCACCATGGGTTGATAGACCGCCTCGGTTTCGCGCGGGAACATCGCGAAGAGCACCGCGTTCTCATCCGAGACGGGAATGTTTTTCGCCGCGATGTCTTCGCGCAATTTAACCATCCGCGGTGCCAGCAAATCCGCCGGGCGACCCGTGACGAGCTCCTGGCCGGATTGCTTGAGCGCCAGCGCTTGCAACTCGGAATTAATGACGCCGGGAGGACGGCCGAATTTTCCGAGCGCGATATCGATGGTGGCTTGGGCGAGATTTTTCCACCGGCCAAACTTCACATTGAGCATGGCCTGCGTGCCGACGATTTGCGACGTGGGCGTCACGAGCGGAATCCAACCCAAGGCCTCACGAACCACGGGCACCTCGGCCATCACCTCGTTGAATTTCGATTCCATTTTCATCTCGGTCAACTGCGTGCGGAAATTACTGAGCATGCCACCCGGCACCTGGTAGTTGATCGTATCGCTGTCCACGCGATCATTGGCCGGACTCATGAATTTGGCCAGTTGCTTGGCCACGACTTCGAAATATTTTCTCAACTCCAGCAATTCCTTCGTGTCGTAGTGGGGCGCGCGGGGATTGCCGGCCATGGCGGCCAACATGCGGACCGTGTCGGGCTGACCAGTGCCATTGGCAAATGGCGCGATGGACGTATCGACGGTATCAGCTCCCGCTTCGATGGCCGCGAGATAGGAAGCGAGCGCGAAGCCAGCGGTGTCGTGGCTATGGACAATGACGGGGAGCTTGTGGCGCTGCTTGATGGCCTTCACGAGATCGTACGCGACTTGCGGCGCGAGGATGCCGGCCATGTCCTTGATGCAAATCGAGTCGCACTCTAATTCGGCAAGTTCGTCGGCAAAAGCCGCCAGTTTCTCCGGAGTGTGGACCGGGCTGGTCGTATAACAGATGGCACCCTGCGCGTGCTTGCCCTCGGCCTTCACGGTGCGGACGGCGGTGCGCAGGTTGCGGGCATCATTCAGTGCATCGAAAATCCGGAAAATATCCATGCCATGCCGGGCGGAACAGCGGATGAAAGCCTCCACGACATCGTCAGGAAAACTCGTGTACTGCACGATGTTTTGGCCGCGCAACAGCATCATGTGCGGCGTGCGTGGTGCGGCGATCTTGAGTTGGTCGAGACGGGCGAACGGATTTTCCCCCAGATAGCGCAGGCACGCATCGATAGTCGCACCGCCCCAGGTTTCCAAGGCACCGAAGCCCAGGTTATCGAGTCGGCCGGCGACCGGCAGCATTTGGGGTGTGGTCATCCGAGTGGCCGCCAGAGACTGGTGGCCATCGCGCAGGACCGTGTTGTTGAAGACGACAGGCTTGATCATAGAGAAAAACTCCTGTTGCCGGCCGGTTGACTCTCCCCGGCGCCGGTTACCCGGCATCAGTTCGAGGCCCAAGCCTGCAACAGGCCTACGATAAAGCATAAGCCCCCCCCGGACTCGGCGCATCTTGGCGAGGCCTGCGCACGGTTTGCCGGCAAGACTCACCGCAGACGGAACGAGACGGACGCGTATTACTGAATGAGCCCAAGCAAACTGAAAGGCCGTCGACGATTTTTGTCGGGCCGTCTTGTCCGCCAAAGCCTCGGCGAGAGCGGTAGCCCGGGCGAAGGCTGATCCACATCGGCGAGAGCGCGTCGGCGTGGAAACCGACGCCCGCCCACTGAATGATCTCCGGCTGAGACGGCCAACTCTCTTGATCCGCATCAAGGCGCCACACCCCGCCATGCTGTATTCTGCAAACCGACCCTACACCACCGTCATGAAAGCATCCTGCCTCACCGCCACTGCCCTCTTCCTTATCTCGGCCAGCCTGCTGGCCGCCGCCGAACCGGCCAAGCCCGCCGAACCGACGAACCTCAAGGAGGCTTTTTCTCAAGGCAAAATCTCGCTCAACGCCCGCCTCCGCTACGAGAACGTCGAGCAAACCGGCCTGCTCGACGCCAATGCACTCACGCTGCGCACGCGTCTCGGCTTTACTACCGCACCGCTTCACGGCTGGAGCGTCATGCTTGAAGGAGAAAATCTCGTCGCCCTCGACGGCGATGCCTACAACCAATCCGGCTTGAATCCCGCCGGGGCTACTCACGCCGTGGTCGCCGATCCCGAAACCACCGAGCTCAACCAGATTTATCTGACCGGAAAAAACGCCCACTCCTCGCTCACGATCGGTCGCCAACGCCTCGTGCTCGACAACGCCCGTTTCATCGGCGACGTCGGTTGGCGCCAAAACATGCAGACCTTCGACGCGGTGGTCGTGCAGGACAAATCCATCGACCAAACCACCCTCACCTACGCCTACCTCGATCAAGTCAACCGCGTGTTTTCCCGCCGTCACGCCCAAGGCCGCTGGGACTCCAACTCACATCTCCTCAACATCAGCCACACCGGTTTCACTGCCGGCACGCTCACCGCTTACGCCTATCTCCTCGATTTCAAGAACTCCGCCGCCAATTCCTGCGCGACCTACGGAGCCAGTTTTGCCGGGGCGCAAAAACTTTCCGTCCCACTCAAGCTCACCTACCGTGCCGAACTCGCCACGCAATCCGCCTACGGCTCCAGCGCGCTGAACTACTCCACCACCTACGCCACGCTCGAAGCCGGCCTCGCCGGAAAATCCGCCGGCGTTTCTCTCGGCCAGGAACGCCTCGGCTCAAACAACAACGTGGGTTTCAAAACCCCGCTCGCCACCCTCCACGCCTTCAACGGCTGGGCCGATCTCTTCCTCGCGACTCCCGCCACCGGACTGCGCGACACCTACGTGAAAGCCAACGCCACGCTGCCTGCCGCGATCACGTTGCTCGCCTTCTACCATCAGTTCGAAGCCGAGCGCGGCGGCACCGACATCGGCACCGAGTTCGATTGCCAACTCTCGCGCAAATTCGCGAAACGTTTCACCGCCACCGCCAAGTACGCCGACTTCCGCCGCGACAGCCTCGCCTTCCCCAACGTCCGCAAAATTTGGCTGCAGATCGATTTCGCTTATTGAACCTTTCACTCGCCCCTGTACATGATCGCTCGCGTGGCGCCGCCGTGCGCGTAACAAGATCCCGATGAAAGCCCCCACCCTATTCATGACCCTGAGGAAGCATCCCCTGCTCCTGCTGGCGATTGTTGCGCTGTTCGGCGTGGTGGCCGGTCTTTGCACCTACACCTTCACCTACGCGCAGGGCTTCTCGTATTTCTCCAACGACCCCCAGGCCTGCATGAACTGCCACATCATGCGCGAACAGTTCGACGGCTGGCAAAAGTCACCTCACCACGCGGTGGCCTCGTGTAACGATTGCCACACGCCGCATTCGTTCATCCCGAAATACCTCAGCAAGGCGGAGAATGGTTTCTGGCACTCCAAAGGTTTCACCCTGCAGGATTTTCATGAACCCATCATGATCCGGCAGAAAAACGTCGCCGTGCTCCAGCAAAACTGTGTCGCCTGCCACGAGCAGATCGTCGACGGCATCAACACCCATCCCGGCGACCCGAAGAAAATGCTCGATTGCCTCCACTGCCACCGCGAAGTCGGTCACGGCCCCATCCGCTAGCATCGTTCTCCTTCTCATAAGCTTTCTCGTTCTCTCTTTTTAATTCTTCCTCCCATGAACTCCTCCTCCCGTTTCTCCGACCAACGCGGCTTCGCCGTGTGGATCTACGTCGTCACCCTGATCGCTCTTGGCGTCGCCGCTTATGTCGCCCTGGTGTTCTACCAAAACATCGTCGACCGGAAAGCCGAGGCGAAGCAGGACGTCTTCCGCGTCGTTGAGGTCAGCGATCAGACCATCGACCCCGCCATCTGGGGAAAAAACTACCCGCGCCAGTACGACAGCTATAAACGCACCGTGGACACCGAGCGCACCAATCACGGCGGCAGCGAAGCGTTCCAGCATCTCGACAAGGATCCCGTCTGGCGCCGCATTTTTGCCGGCTACGCCTTCGGCGTCGATTACCGCGAAGAGCGCGGCCATGCCTACATGCTCCTCGACCAAAAAGAAACTGAACGTGTCACCAAGTTTAAACAACCCGGTGCCTGCCTCCAGTGCCACGCCTCCACCCTGAATCTTTACATCAACGAAGGCCTCAAGGCTGGCGTCCCTCCGGGCAAATCCAACTGGGAAGCCCAAATCCAAAAGGGTTTCGAAGTCGTTTGCAAAATGCCTTACGTCGAAGCCGCCAAGCTCGTCGAACATCCCGTCTCCTGCATCGATTGCCATGATGCCGAAAACATGAACCTGCGCGTCAACCGCCCCGGATTCCTCAACGGCATCCGCGCGCTCGCCAAATCCGACTACCCCACGCCGCATCTCCCCAGCATCGAACGCTGGCGCAAAGACGGCCGCAAGGGCCAGTATGAACCCAACACCGACGCCACCCGCCAGGAATTACGCTCGATGGTCTGCGCCCAGTGCCACGTCGAATATTATTTCAAGGGCGAAGGCAAACTCGTCACCTATCCGTGGGACAAGGGCCTGAAGGTCGAGCAGATCGAGGCCTACTACAACGAAGTCGGCCACAACGATTGGAAACACAAGGAGACCGGTGCCGGCGTCCTGAAGGCCCAGCATCCCGAATTTGAAATGTGGAGCCAAGGCATCCACGCCCGCAGCGGCGTCTCCTGCGCGGATTGCCATATGCCCTACGTCCGCGAAGGTGCGATCAAGGTCAGCAACCACCACGTCCGCTCCCCGCTCCTCAACGTCGCCCAAGCCTGCCAGACCTGCCATCGCGTCTCGGAAAAAGAAATCACCGCCCGCGCCCTCCTCGTGCAGGATCGCAACGCCGCACTCCTCACCCGCGCTGAACAAGCGCTCCTCGGCCTGATCGACGCCGTCGTCGCCGCCCAAAAAGCCGGCGCCACCGATGCTCAGCTCAAAGCTGCCCGCGACTTCCAGCGTCAAGCCCAGTGGCGCCTCGACTTCGTGGCCGCCGAAAATTCCATGGGCTTTCACGCCCCGCAGGAAGCCGCGCGCATTCTCGCCGAAGCCATCGACTACGCCCGCCAAGGCGAACTCGCCGTCGCCCGCGACACCAAAGCGCCCGTCCTCGCCGCCACACCGTGATCGCCCCGTGCGCCGCACCAGCCGACGGAACATTTCAGGGAGCACCCGTACGCTTGATTTGCATCAAGGTGACGCGTCTCACCAATCAGTATGCTGGGACATAAATTCCGCCGCTCCTTGCTCAACATGAAACAGATCAAATTTAAAACCCTCGATGTCCGGCCCAATCTCGCTCGCGGTGAGGAACCCTTCGCGCTCATCCGCTCCCGCGTCGACACGCTCAAAGCCGGCGAAGGCGTCACCGTCATCGCCCCCTTCATGCCCGCGCCGTTGATCGAGCTTTTGAAGAGCGAAGGTTTTCAGTCCACCGCCGAGCACCACCACGACGGAGGCTGGACCGTGAACTTCTGGCGCGAGTGATTCCCTTGGAGGACTCGCGTCTCCGCGAGCCGCAAACTTTAACCAAGAGCACTGACCCGGTCTTGATCCAGATCAAAGCGCCCGCCGCGTTCTGGGAGTAGACTCGGCC
>Ga0105049_10000255_pt1 | contig 55779 bp, 61 predicted proteins | sample MAT06_FD_78087 | JGI IMG/M metagenome (GOLD analysis project Ga0105049, IMG submission 78087) | Freshwater microbial communities from Lake Fryxell liftoff mats and glacier meltwater in Antarctica - MAT-06 | ecosystem: Environmental > Aquatic > Freshwater > Ice > Liftoff microbial mat | place...
ATTCGCTGCCCTCCGAGTTGGGCCTGGTCGGGTCCGGGCTGCTCACCGCGGGACCGATCGTGCCGTGGATGGTGATCGCCACGCGGGGGGCGCGACGACGCAGCGACGGCTTTCCCGATGACCACCAACGACCGGGGCCACGGACCGCGTCCTCCGATGACGTTCCCGGGAGCAGCGGACGCCGCGGCCGCACCGCTACGGGCGAGCACCGGCCCGACAAGGAGATCGGCAGGGCGGCCGAACCGTGTCCATGGTCTACGTCGTCGCGTTCGCGGGCTACATCACCTTCGCGATCGTCATCGCCCTGGGGTGGCGTACCTGTGAGTCCGCCAATCCGAAACCACCCACGCCTCGGTAGCCCCACCGACCGCGGACCTTTCCGCCCGGGCGATCCGCCGGCAGAGGCCTTGGACACCCGGATCACACATTTCCGAACACAGGAGAACGTGCTCATGTTGAAAGTGGTCGTCGCGCTGCTGGTCGTGTGGCTGGTGTTGTCGGTTGTCGGTGCGGTCGTCGAAGGGCTACTCTGGCTGACAATCATCGGCGTCGTACTGTTCCTCGCCACAGCCGGCTACGGCGCTATCCGGCAGCGAATGCAGCGCCGCCGAATCTCCTGACGTCGCCGCGGCGGCCGGCCTGCGGACCGAACTGAACAAAAAGGAAGCTATGCACATGCAGATTCAGGTCAACACCGACGCCAACGTGGAAGGCCGCGACGAGCTGACCGGCCGGGTCGAAGCCGAGATCGGTGCGGCGCTGTCGCGGTTCAGCGATCACATCACGCGGGTGGAGGTCCACCTGGGCGATGAGAGCGCCGGCAGGTTCGGCGGCGCCGACATGCGCTGCATGCTGGAGGCCCGCCCGGCCGGGCAGGCGCCGGTCGCTGTCACCCACCACGCCGCAACCCTGGACGAGGCCTGCCGCGGCGCCGCGCAGAAGCTCAAGAACCTCCTCGACACCCACTTCGGGCGGCTGGACGACCGCAAGGGAGGCGACTCGATCAGGACCAGCGACCGGCGCTGAGCGAGTTCCACCTGTCCACACCCGTACGGACCAGCACCTCCGGAGGCTGTCGTTGTTCACCCGATCCGATTTGTCCATTCTCATGAAAGAGACGCCGCCACTCGGGGTTTCGATCTTCCTGCCCACCCACGTCCGGGGCAGCGAGATCCGCCAGGACCCGATCCGGCTCAGGAACCTCACTGCCCGCGCCCGTGACGACCTGGTGTCGACGGGACTCTCGCGCACCGAGGCCGAGGCCTTCGTCGGCCCGGCCATGGCGCTGGTCGAGGACTACCGGTTCTGGCAGCACCAGGACCACGGCCTGGCGCTGTTCCTCGACGGCGGTGAGCCCCGCAGCTATCGGGTGCCGATCCCACTCGCCGAGCGGGTCGTGGTCGGCCCGGGCTTTCGTGTGAAGCCCCTGCTTCCGCTGTTGGAGGCCGACGGCGCCTTCGTCGTGGTGACGATCACCGCGGATGAGGTGCGGCTGTTCGACGCCTTCCGCTTCGCGATGACCGAGGACAAGACCACCGACCTGCCCGACAGCGTCGCCGCCATCCTGGGGGAACCGGACTACGAGAACCCCCTGCAGGCCAGCCCGGTGGCCAGACCGAACACCGGCGCGATCGACATCAGCCAGGCGCAGGTCTACGGGGACAGCCCCGCCGAGTGGCGCAAAGCCCGGCTCGTGGAGTTCACCCGGCGGGTCGCGGCCGCGCTGCGCCAGCACCTGGCCGCCAACCCGGTCCCGGTCGTGCTGGTCGCCGCCGCCGAGATGGGCGGGCACATCCAGAAGCTCGGCACCCTGGATCCACTGCTCGCCGGCGTCCTCGAGCGCGACCCCGGATCCCTGGACGACGCGCAGCTGCACGACGCCGCCTACGCCGTGATGCGGCCCCGTCTGGACGCGGCCCGCACCGCCGCCGTCGAGCGCTTCGAGACCCTGCACGGTGGTGGCGACGCGCGCGCGGCCACCGGTGTCGACGAGCTGGTGCGGGCGGCCTACCAGGGTCGCATCGACACGCTGCTGCTCGCCGAGGACGACACCGTGTGGGGGCGCTACACCGAGGCCACCGACGACATCGCCACCGGCGCCGCGTTCGAGACCACCGGGGAAGACCTTCTCGAGGCCGTGGCCGTGCAGACACTGCAGCACGGCGGGGCCGTCCACCTGCTGTCACCGAAGGAGATGTCGCACCGACCCGCGGCGGCGATCCTGCGCTTCTGACAGGCGCCGGAGACCGTCGCACCACGCTACGGGGTACGTCGAGAGCCCAGCCGTTCACCCCGCCCGGGCCCTCGGTCCCCTACCCACCAGTCAAGGGAGACCTGTTCGTCATGAACGTTCTGTTCGTCACCGTCATCGCCGTGCTGGCCGTCGTGCTCCTGATCACCGGCGCCGGTGTCCGTATGGTCCAGCAGTACCAACGGGGGGTGGTCCTGCGATTCGGGCGGCTCCTGCCCACGGTGCGGGACCCAGGGCTGCGGCTGATCATCCCGTTCGCCGACCAGCTGACGAAGGTGCCCATCCAGACCATCGTCCTGGACATCCCCGCCCAGGGCGCGATCACCCGCGACAACGTGACCCTCAACGTCGATGCCGTCGTCTACTTCCGGGTCGTCGACCCGGTCAAGGCCCTGATCAACGTGGAGAACTACCTCGGCGCCATCTCCCAGGTCTCGCAGACCTCGCTGCGCTCGGTGATCGGCCGCGCCGACCTCGACACCCTGCTGTCGGACCGGGAGCAGGTCAACGCGGAGCTACGCGCCGTCATCGACACCCCCACCGAGGACTGGGGGATAAGCGTCGACCGTGTCGAGGTCAAGGACATCGCGCTGCCCGAGGGCATGAAACGGTCGATGTCGCGGCAGGCCGAGGCCGAGCGGGACCGCCGGGCCCGCGTCATCGCCGCGGACGGGGAGTTCCAGGCCTCGGCCAAGCTCTCCGATGCCGCCAGGGCGATGGCCGACACCCCCGGTGCGCTGCAGCTGCGGCTGCTGCAGACCGTGGCCGACGTCGCGTCGGAGAAGAACAGCACCCTGGTGATGCCCTTCCCGGTCGAGTTGCTGCGGTTCTCCGAGAACAACACCGGCGGAGCCCAGCGGGCCGACACCCCGACCACGCACACCGCACCGGCCCCCAGGGCTGTGACCGACGACGAGGCGCTGTCGCTGGGCAGCAGCGGGCCGCGGTCCGACGCCGGGAACGGCCACGAGGCTCGTCCCGACCCCGACCCCGACCTGACCCTGACCAGGACCGAGGTCGAGTAGTGACCTGCGGCCGGGCGGGGGGTGTCACCACAGGTTCTTGGGCAGGTCCGCCGTCAACGGCTCAAGGTCGCCGCGGGTCTTCGCCTCGTAGGCGGCCACGGCGCGCTCGTCGAACTCGTGCATGCTCAGGCGCCCCTCGCTCACCGCTCGTCGGAGACGACCGACAACGTCCTCCCGATCGGCGTCCGACACCCGTAGCTCCCGGTCCACCCTGCCGAGGATAGGACGTGCCGACCTCGCACCACCCGGTCACCCGCACAAACAACAACTCCGGCACCGTCGACGGCTCATTTATCAGCGCGCCGACCGGCGGCGACCGCCGAGCGAGGACGAGTCCGAACATGCGCAACGCCATCAGAACCGATGAGACCCCTCGAACACCTGCCTCTGAGTCCTCTCCGCCGGTTCGAGCTCCCTGCCCGGAGTTGGCCTGGGAGAACGAGGGCGGGCAACTCCTCGGATCGCCGTGGGGAAGCCGCGACGTCGATGGTCCTTGGGCTGATCCGATCGTCGCCCCTCGGTGATCGCCGCGGTCGCTGCCTCGGTCGCCTCCCGCCGCGCGGTGCCCACCTCGAACGCGGCGTCGCGGCGGGCGGTGTCCGCGGCTTGCCCCGCCGCGCTCGCCCGATCCTCGGCGGCGGTGACCCGGGCGTCGGCGGCCGCGGTGACCTCGGCCCGCACCCGCTCGATCTCCGCCCGCGTGTGCTGGTCGCGCTCGGCGAGCACCTGGTCCCGCTCGGCCTCGACCTCCCCACGGTGCGCCTCCGCGACGGCATGGGCGGCGGCGACCTGCTCGGCCGCATCCGCACGGACCGTGCTCACCAGGACCGACCCGTTGCCCCGGCTGCTGGAGAAGGTGCGCGAGGCGTTCGGCCTGCACTCCGTGGCGCTGCTCGAGCGCGCCGAGGGCCCGGACCCGGACGAGTGGCGGTGCGTCTGTTCGTCCGGTCCGGTCGAATGCCTCCATCCCGACGACGCCGACGTCGACGTCGACGTCGAGCTGGACCTGCACCTCATCGGCAGCGGCCGGGCCCTGCCGGCCGCGGACCGGCGGCTGCTCGAGGTCGTCGGCGGGCAGGCCCTGCTGGCCCTGCGCAGCCAGCGTGCCGGTGCCGCGGCCGAGGAGTCCCGCCGGCGCGCTGATGCCACCGAGACCCGCAGCGCCCTGCTCTCGGCGGTGGGGCACGACCTGCGCAGCCCGCTGACCTCCATCAAGGCGGCCGCGGGCAGCCTGCGTGACCCCGACCTGCACCTCCCGCCCGCTGACCGCACGGAGCTGACCGCGACGATCGAGGAGTCCGCCGACCGGCTCACCGCGCTGGTGGACAACCTGCTCGACTCGTCCCGCCTCGCGGCAGGCGCGGCGACACCGCTGCTCGCCCCCATCGGCTACGACGAGGTGGCGGTGCGCGCGCTGGTCGGGGTGGAGGGCGCCGCACGGGTGGCGGTGGAGATCGACGAGACGCTGCCCGACGTCCTCGCCGACTCCTTCCTCCTGGAGCGGGTCGTCGCGAACGTCGTCGACAACGCGCTGCGCCACGCGGGCGACGCCTCCATCGTCCTGCGGGCCAGCGCCTACGCCGACCGGGTGGAGCTGCGGATGGTCGACTCCGGGCCCGGGGTGCCGCGGCTGGCCCGGGAGGCACTGTTCGCGCCGTTCCAGCGGCTCGCCGGGGTGCGGCCCAGCGATCGGGACGGCGCGTCCGGCGTCGGGCTCGGGCTGTCGGTCGCCCGCGGCCTCACCGAGGTCATGGGCGGGACGCTGACGGCCGAGGACACGCCCGGGGGCGGGCTGACCATCGTCGTCTCGCTGCCGGCGGCTCATCCGGAGGGGGCCCGATGACGGCCCACCGGGTGCTGGTCGTCGACGACGACCCGCAGATCCTGCGGGCACTGCGCATCAACCTGACCGCCCACGGCTACCAGGTCCTGCTCGCCGCCGACGGGGGCTCCGCGTTGCGTGCGGTGGCCGACGGGCATCCCGACGTGGTGGTCCTCGACCTGGGGCTGCCCGACATCAACGGCACGGAGGTGATCGCGGGCCTGCGCGGCTGGACCACCGTGCCGATCATCGTCCTGTCGGCGCGGACGGGAGCAGCCGAGACCGTCCAGGCCCTGGATGCGGGCGCCGACGACTACATCACCAAGCCCTTCGGGATGGCTGAGCTGCTCGCCCGGCTCCGCGCGGCCGTGCGCCGCGCCGCGGTGTCGGCGGTGGACGGCGAGGCGAGCGTCGACGCCGGTGACTTCACCGTCGATCTCGCCGCGAAGAAGGTGGTGCGCGCGGGCGGCGACGAGGTGCACCTGACCCCCACGGAGTGGGGCGTGCTGGAGCTGCTGGTGCGCCACCGCGGCAAGCTCGTCGGACAGCGGGAGCTGCTGCGCGCGGTGTGGGGACCGAACTACGGCACGGAGACCAACTACCTGCGCGTCTACCTCGCCCAGCTCCGACGCAAGCTGGAGAACGAGCCGGCGCGCCCGAAGCACCTGATCACCGAACCCGGAATGGGCTACCGGTTCGAGCTGTAGAGCCCAAGATCACCGGAAATGGTGTCAGGGCGACAGGGGTGTCGCGTTCCGACCATTCTTGCCGATCATGGCGACGAGTTCCGTGGAACGAGCCCGCCGTCCGGACCTCGTCGTCATCCTTGCCCCGTGTGCATCGATCGGACGGTGTTCCGGCAGGCCGGTGTGATCGCGTCGCGACAGGCCGTGGCGGACGGGATGAACGCACGAACCGTGCAGCGACGGGTCCGCAGTGGGGCGTGGGACGAGCTGTTGCCGGGCGTGTACCTCGTCGGCGGGCACCGGCTGACCGACGAGGTACGGGTGCGCGCGGCATGGTTGTGGGCGGGCGGAGAGCCCACGACCGTCACCGGTCCCGCCGCCGCCCACTGGCACGGGATGCTCGAGCGCGCACCCGCCGCGATCGAGTTGACGGTGCCCACGGCCACGCACCGCCGGCCACCACCGGGCGTGGTGCTGCTCCGGCGGGACCTCGCATGGCAGGACCAGGTGGGCACCCGCGACATCTGGCTGGCGGACAAGCCGTTCGCAGCGCTGGAGACCGCCGTCGCGCTGCGCGACGGGTCGACATTCCTGGACCGCGCATTGCAGCGCCATGTGCGGTTCCCAGCTCTGTACCGGGCCTACTGCCGCAACATCGGCCGTCGCGGGTCGTCCGCAGCCGCTCGCCTGCTCACCGCGGCCGCGGACCGGGCGGACTCTGCTGCCGAGCGGGTCCTGGTGAAGGTTCTGACCGAAGCCGGCGTGCAGGGATGGATCCTGGGGCACCCGTTCGGGCCCTACCGCATCGATCTCGCGTTCCCCGCGGCGAGGGTGGCCGTGGAGGTGGACGGCTGGGCGTGGCACGTCGACCCCGAGCGGTTCCGAACCGACCGTCGCAAGGGCAACGCGATCACGCGCGGTGGATGGGACCTGCTCCGGTTCACCTGGCACGACCTCGACGGCCGGCCGGGCGAGTGCGTCGCGGAAATCGTGGAGACCCTCCAGCTCGGGGCCAGCATGATCGTCGCCAGTGGTAGGAGCGCGACAGGAATGTCGTCCCCGCACCGTTGCCGGTGATCACGGTCAGCGGCCGAAGTCCTGCGTCCAGTAGAAGTCCGACCCCGCCAGCCCGACGCCGATCGTGGTCAGGGAGCAGTCCTCGATGTTGCGGCGGTGGCCAGGGGAGTCGAGCCAGGCCTGCACCACCGCGGCGGCGGTGCGCTGGCCCTGTGCGATGTTCTCCGCGCCGGGGGCGGGGTAGCCGGCGGCGCGGAGGCGGTCGTCGAATCCCCGGCCGTCCTGGCTGTCGTGGGCGAAGTAGTCGTTGCGCGCCATGTCCTCGCTGTGGGCCAACGCGGCGGCGGTGATGCGGGGGTCCGAGCGCAGCGGCGCGCACCCGGCCCGTTCGCGGGCGTCGTTCGTGAGGTCGACGACGGCCGCGGCGGGCCCGTCCTGTGCCGGTGTCGGGTCGGGGGCCTGCAGGGGCTGCGGATCCGGGGCGGGCTTCTCGACCGGGGGTGTCGTCGCACCGGTCGTCGGGCGGGGCGCCGGATCCGCGGCCGGCACCGCATCGGCCGTGGGCGCGGGCAGGGGGAGCGCCGGGATGTCCCCGAGCGCGACCGTGGCCCGGGCGCGGCCGGGGGTGGACCCGTCCGGTGCCGGCTCGGCGGGTGCCGGGGCCCGCTCGGCGACGGACGTGGCCAGGGCCGGGTCGGCGAGGTCGGCGAGGCGCGCGTCGGTGAGGGCCGGGTCGGCGGGTGAGGCGTCGGCCAAGGGGGCCGCGCCGAGCGCGAGCTCCCAACTCACGGGCAGCACCCCGGCCGGAGCCGCCACCGCCGCGCCACCGATCAGCAGTGCGCCGCTGGTCAGCCCGAGGAGCAGAGCGCCACCGCGACGCCCGAACGTGATCACGAGGCGGTAACGTAGCAGCACCGTGAGTACCAACAGTGGTTCCTCCGTTCGGCTCAACGCCTGGGCGTACGGACACGTGCAGGGCGTCGGTTTCCGCTGGTGGACGCGATGCAAGGCGCGCGAGTTGGGGCTCGTGGGCGAGGCACGCAATCTGCCCGACGGCCGCGTCGCCGTGGTCGCCGAGGGTGAACGCCGGGCGTGCGAGCGGCTGCTCGTCACGATGCGTGGCAGCGAGGCGCCGGGGCGGGTCGACCACGTCGTCGAGCAGTGGGGCGAGGCGCGGGGCGGAGTGACGGGCTTCGTCGAGGCCTGACGTACCCTTCACGGCCACCCGTCCTCAGGAGAACTGTGCACCTCAAGAGCCTGACGCTGAAGGGATTCAAGTCCTTCGCCTCGGCTACGACGCTGCGCCTGGAACCCGGGATCACCTGTGTCGTCGGGCCGAACGGCTCCGGCAAGTCCAACGTCGTCGACGCGATCAGCTGGGTGCTCGGCGAGCAGGGTGCCAAGGCGCTGCGCGGCGGGAAGATGGAGGACGTCATCTTCGCGGGCACGTCCGGTCGGGCGCCGCTGGGTCGGGCCGAGGTGACGCTGACGATCGACAACTCCGACGGCGCTCTGCCGATCTCCTACGCCGAGGTGTCGATCACCCGGCGCATGTTCCGCGACGGCGCCGGCGAGTACGAGATCAACGGCACGCACTGCCGGTTGCTCGACATCCAGGAGCTGCTCAGCGACTCCGGCATCGGCCGCGAGCTGCACGTGATCGTCGGGCAGGGCCAGCTCGACTCGGTGCTGGCGTCCCGGCCCGAGGACCGTCGTGCCTACATCGAGGAGGCCGCCGGTGTCCTCAAGCACCGCAAGCGCAAGGAGAAAGCGCTCCGCAAGCTCGACGCGATGCAGGCCAACCTCACCCGCCTCACCGATCTGACGGGCGAGCTGCGCCGGCAGCTCAAGCCGCTGGGCCGCCAGGCCGAGATCGCGCGGCGTGCACAGGCCGTCCAGTCCGAGCTGCGGGACTCCCGGCTACGGCTCGCCGCCGACGACCTCGTGACCGTGCGCGACGAGCTGACCCGCGAGGAGTCGGACGAGTCCACGGCCCGCGCCCGGCGCGCGGAGGTCGAGGAGCAGCTCGCCGTCGGCCGCGTGGAGCAGGACCGGCTGGAGACCGCACTCGCCCAGGACGCCCCGCGTCTGGCCGCGGCGCAGGACACCTGGTACCGGCTCTCCGCGCTGGCCGAACGGTTGCAGGGGACGGTCCGGCTCGCGCAGGAACGCGCACGGCATCTGGCCGACACCGGTGAGGCCCGGGCACACGGCCGCGACCCCGACGAGCTCGACGCCGAGGCCGAGGTCGTCGCCGAGCAGGAGGACGAGCTGGTCGGGGCCGTCGCCGACGCCCGGCGCACCCTCGCCGGGATCACCGACGAGCGCACCGGGCACGAGCGCACCCTGGCGGCGGCACAGCGGGCACACCTCGCCGCGGTGCGGGCGCTGGCCGACCGGCGTACGGGCCTCGCGACGCTCGCCGGTCGCGCGGAAGCCCTGCGCAGCGGCGCCACCGCCACCGCGGAGGAGATCGAGCGGCTGTCGGACGCGCTCGCCGAGGCCCAGGAACGCACCACCGTGGCGGAGGCCGAGCTCGACACCGCCCGCGACGACCTGGGCTCGATGGACGACGGCGACACGGGCGGAACGGACGAACGGGCGGCACAGGCGGCCGAGGCGCACGAGGGCGCATGGCGGCGCGTGGCCGAGCTCGTCGCCCGGGAGCGCGAGCTGGAGCAGCAGCGTGCGCACTGGCGGGCGCGGGTCGACGCGCTGTCGATGGGCCTCGCCCGCCGCGACGGATCCGAGGCGCTGCTCAGCGACGGTCCCGCCGGGGTGCTCGGCGCGGTGCCGGGACTGCTGACCGTGCAGCCGTGGGCCCGTACCGCCGTCGCCGCCGCACTGGGCGAACTGGCCGACGCGGTGGCTGTGGAGTCCGCGGACGCCGCCGTGGTGTCCCTGCGCGCGCTGCGCACATCCGACGCCGGCCGCGCAACCCTGCTGGTGTGCGACGCCGGGCTCCCTCCCGTCCCGGTTCAGGAAAGCCACTTTCCTGCCCCCACGGTGCGTGAAAGTGGCTTTCCTGAACCGGGAAGGTGGGCGCGGGAGCTGGTCTCCGCCGCGGGAGTGCTCGACCGTGCCATCGCGCGGGTGCTGGACGGGGTGGTGGTCGTGGACGACCTCGACGCCGCCCGCGCGGTGGTCGCCGCGGACCCGACGCTCGTGGCCGTCACCGTCGACGGGGACGTGCTGGGTGCCACCCGGGCGTCCGGCGGGTCCGGGGCCGCATCGAGCGTGCTCGACGTCCAGGCGTCGTTCGACGAGGCCGCGCAGCGGCGCGAGGCCGTGGAGCAGGAGCTCGCCCGGCTGCAACCGGCGCTGGAGGGGGCACGCGCCGAGGAGGCCGCCCGCGCGCTCGACGTCGAGGCGGCCCGACAGGTACAGGCCGCGGCGACCCGGCGGCGGGCGTCCGCGTCGGCGTCGCTCGGACGGTACGAGCAGGCCGCCGCGTCGGCGGCGGCCGAGGCGCAGCGGCTGCGCACACGGCGCGACGAGGTCGAAGCCCGCCGGTCCGAGGCGCTGCTCGCACTCGAGGCCGCCGAGCAGAGGTTGTCGGTCGCCGAGGACGAGCCGATGGACGACGAGCCCGACACCGAGGTCCGCGACGTCGCGGCCGAGGCGCTGGAGGTGGCCCGCAGCGCGGAGGTCGACGCCCGGCTGGCGTTGCGCACCGCGGAGGAACGCGCCCGGGCGATCGCCGGGCGAGCCGACTCGTTGCGCCGTCAGGCCGCGTCCGAGCGCCAGGGGCGGGAACGCACGGTCGCCGCACGGCAGGCTCGGGAACGGGGGGCGCGGATCGCGGCTCTCGTCGTCGAGGCGGGAGGGACGGCGTGCGCGCGGATCGCCGGGTCGCTGGCCGCGGCCGAGGCCGACCGTGACGTCGCCGCCGCCGCCCGCGACTCCCGTGAGCGGGCGCTCGGCGAGGCCCGCCTCACCACGAGCCGCCTCACGGCCCTGATGGACAAGCTCACCGACGCCGTCCACCGCGACGAGGTGCTGCGCGCACAGAACAAGCTGCGCCTGGAGCAGCTCACCGAGAAGGTCCTCGCCGACCACGGTCTGAGCGTCGAGGTACTGGTCGCCGAGTACGGCCCGCAGGCACCCGTCCCGGCGTCGGCGGCCGAGACCTCCGAGTTCGAGGCGGCCCGCGAGCGCGGTGAGGACGTCGTCGCGCCACCCTCGATGCCCTTCGACCGCGCCACGCACGAGCGCCGGGCGCAGCGGGCCGAGAAGGACCTGGCGCTGCTGGGCCGGGTCAACCCGCTCGCCCTGGAGGAGTTCGCGGCGCTGGAGGAGCGCTACCGGTTCCTCTCCACGCAGCTCGAGGACCTCAAGAACACCCGCCGCGACCTGCTCACGGTGGTCCGGGACGTCGACGACAAGATCCTCGAGGTGTTCGCGGTCGCCTTCGCCGACGTGGCGCGCGAGTTCACCGTCGTGTTCGACACGCTGTTCCCGGGCGGCGAGGGCCGGCTGGTCCTCACCGATCCCGACGACATGCTGACCACGGGCGTCGAGGTCGAGGCGCGGCCGCCCGGCAAGAGGGTCAAGCGGCTCTCGCTGCTCTCGGGCGGGGAGCGGTCCCTGACCGCGATGGCGCTGCTGGTGGCGATCTTCCGCGCCCGGCCCTCGCCGTTCTACATCCTGGACGAGATCGAGGCCGCGCTCGACGACGTCAACCTGAGGCGGCTCATCACGCTGATGGAGGAGCTGCGGGAGACGAGCCAGCTAATCGTCATCACCCACCAGAAGCCGACGATGGAGGTCGCCGACGTGCTCTACGGCGTGAGCATGCGCGGCGACGGCATCACCACGGTGATCAGCCAACGCCTGCGCGAGGCGAGCTGACGCGCACCGGACCTGCGGACCGCGCCAACGGCACTCTCGATCGGTAGGTTCGCCCGAACGAGCGGCTCGCACGGAGCGCAGGGGGTGCTTCGGGTCGGTGGCTCGGGCGCCGTGGCAGGGTGGTGGCGTGACCACGGAGACCTTGTGGATCGTCCTCGCGGTCGTCGCGGCGATCGTGCTCATCGCCCTCGTGGTGGGGCTCGTGCTCGGGCGACGGCGCCGGATCAGTCTGCGCGAGGCGGAGCAGGTCGAGCGCGGCCCGGCACCCGACGTCTCGCCGCCCCGGCGGGGTGACACCTACCGCACCGACAGTGGTTTCACCTTCTCCTCGGGTGCGGAGACCGCGCCGCCTGCATCCACCCCGCCGCCTGCACCCGCCGCGCCACCTACGTCCGCCGCGCCACCTACGTCCGCCGCGCCACCTGCGTCCGCGGAGCCCGCGCCCGCTGGGCCGGACACACCGGACGCGCCCGCGACGCGCGACGGTCCGTCCGCCGCGACGCGGGTACCGGTCGAGGAGCCCGCGCCGCGCCGGGCGGATGCGCCGGAGGTCGGCACCGCGTCGACGAACGGCTCGGCCCCCGCCACCGCCGCACCCACGGCACCCGGCACCGCCGAGCCGGCCCCGACCGGCGGCCCCTCCGCCCCGACTGAGCCGATCTCCTCACCCGAGGGCCGTCTGGAGCGGCTGCGTGGGCGGCTGGCCAGGTCGCGCTCGGGATTCGGGCAGAGCCTGCTGGGCCTGCTGGGCGCCGGCGAGCTCGACGAGCAGTCCTGGGAGGACGTCGAGGCGACGCTGCTGCAGGCCGACCTCGGCCCGGACATGACCGGGGAGCTCGTGGCCACGCTGCGCTCGGAGATCGCGCGGCGCGGCGTCCGCACGCCGGACCAGGCGCGGCTGCTGCTGCGCGACGTCCTGACCGACGCCCTGCGTTCCGACCTCGACCGCGCGGTGCGCGCACTGCCCCACGACGGCCGACCGGCCGTGCTACTGGTGGTGGGCGTCAACGGCACCGGCAAGACCACCACCACGGGCAAGCTCGCCCGCGTCCTGGTGGCCGGGGGCCACCGTGTCGTGCTGGGTGCCGCCGACACGTTCCGCGCGGCCGCGGCCGAACAGCTCGTCACCTGGGGTGAACGGGCGGGTGCGACGGTCGTGCGCGGCGCGGAGGGCGCCGATCCCGCGAGCGTCGCCTTCGACGCGGTCAAGCAGGGCACCGAGGAAGGTGCCGACGTCGTGCTGCTCGACACGGCGGGCCGGCTGCACACCAAGGCGGGCCTGATGGACGAGCTGGACAAGGTCAAGCGCGTGGTGTCCCGGCAGGCCGAGGTGGACGAGGTGCTGCTGGTGCTGGACGCCACCACCGGCCAGAACGGGTTGACGCAGGCCCGCGTGTTCGGCGACGTGGTCAAGGTGACGGGCATCGTGCTGACCAAGCTCGACGGCACGGCGAAGGGCGGCATCGTGTTCCGCGTGCAGCGCGAGCTCGGGGTGCCGGTGAAGCTCGTCGGGCTCGGTGAGGGACCCGACGACCTCGCACCCTTCGAACCGGCCGCCTTCGTCGATGCGTTGCTCACCTGATGCACGATCGGAATGTGCAGGGAATGTGCGCGGGCGTGTCATCGGCCCGTAACGTCCTGGGGCAGTGCGTTCATCGGCTGGAAACAAGCCAGGAGAGTGATCGAAACATACCGATTTCATAGTTCCCGGGGACTGCTGCTGACCGAGCCCACGTCGTCCGACGTGGAGTGGTGTGGGAGCGGCGAACTCAAGGAAGGAGTCGACGTGCCCGTAATCGGCGTTCCCGATACCGGCGATACCGCCTGGATGCTGACCGCCACGGCGTTGGTCCTGCTGATGACACCAGGTCTGGCGCTGTTCTACGGCGGCATGGTGCGCAGCAAGAGCGTACTGAACATGATGATGATGAGCCTGTCGTCCATCGGTCTCATCGGAATCCTCTGGGTGCTCTACGGCTACTCGATGGCCTTCGGTGAGAGCGTGGGCGGGGCAGGACTGGTCGGTGACCCCACCCAGTTCGCGGGCCTGCAGGGTCTTCTTGCAGGTGTCTACATCCCCGACGCGGAGGCCGTACCTCCCACTACCGAAGTAGCGGTTCCGCTCGTCTTCACGATTCCTTCCCTGGTCTTCGTCGCCTTTCAGGCGACGTTCGCGATCCTCACCATCGCGCTGATCTCGGGCGCGGTGGCCGATCGGATGAAGTACGGGTCGTGGATGGTCTTCGCCGGTGTGTGGGCCTCGCTGGTCTACTTCCCCGTGGCGCACTGGGTGTTCGCCTTCGACGATGCGACCGCCGGGGTCGGCGGCTGGGTCGCCAACGACCTCGCCGCGCTCGACTTCGCGGGCGGCACGGCCGTGCACATCAACGCCGGCATCGCCGCACTCGTCCTGGCGATCGTGCTGGGCAAGCGGCGTGGGTGGCCGCGTGAGCCCATGCGCCCGCACAACCTGACCCTGGTGATGCTCGGCGCCGGGCTGCTGTGGTTCGGCTGGTTCGGGTTCAACGCGGGCTCGGCCGTCGGCTCGGGTGCCATCGCCGGGTTCGCCCTTCTCAACACCATCGTCGCCACCTGTGCGGCCATGATCGCCTGGCTGCTCGTGGAACGCTTCCGCGACGGCCACCCCACGAGCCTCGGTGCCGCCTCCGGCATCGTCGCGGGGCTCGTCGCGATCACCCCGGCGTGTGCGTCGGTGTCGCCGCTCGGGGCCATTGCGGTCGGGGCGGTCGCCGGTGTGCTGTGCGCACTGGCCGTCGGTCTGAAGTTCCGCTTCGGTTTCGACGACTCGCTCGACGTCGTCGGTGTGCACCTCGTCGGCGGGCTGACCGGCACCCTGCTGATCGGGCTCCTCGCCACGGCCGAGTCGCCCGCGGGCGTCGACGGGCTGTTCTACGGCGGCGGCGCCGACCAGCTCGGCAAGCAGGCCATCGGAGCGTTCGCGGTGCTCGCCTACTCCGGCATCGTCACCGCGATCATCGCCTACGCACTCAAGTTCACGATCGGTCTGCGCCTGTCCGACGAGGCCGAGGTCACCGGCATCGACGAGACCGAGCACGCCGAGTCCGGCTACGATTTCACCAGCCTGCGTGGTGGCGGCGGCCTGGGCACGTCCAAGCCGATCGAGCCCACCACCGCCACGCCCACGTCCGAGCCGGTTCCGGCCACCGCAGGCAAGGAGAGCTGAGGCATGAAGCTCGTCACGGCGATCGTCAAGCCGTTCGTCCTCGAAGACGTCAAAGGAGCCCTGGAGCAGATCGGCGTCCTCGGGATGACTGTCAGCGAGGTCCAGGGCTACGGACGACAGAAGGGCCACACCGAGGTCTACCGGGGTGCCGAGTACTCCGTCGACTTCGTATCGAAGGTCCGTGTGGAGGTCGTCGCCGACGACACCTTCGCGGACAAGGTCGTCGACGCCGTCGTCGAGGCCGCCCGCACCGGCAAGATCGGCGACGGGAAGGTCTGGGTGACCACGGTCGAGACGGTGGTCCGCGTCCGCACCGGTGAGCGCGGGCACGACGCCATCTGAGCACGGCGCGCACGGGGCCCGCCGCACGGATGTCGTGCGGCGGGCCCGGTGCGCGTGCCAGGACCGGATCGACCCGTCGGCGGCAGCGTCCGGTGACGCTTCCCGGCGGTAGGGCGTCACCGGGAAGTGTCACCGGGAAGCGTCACCGGGAAGCGTCACCGGGAAGCGTCACCGGGAAGTGTCACCGGGAAGTGTCACCGGGAAGTGTCACAGGGAAGCGTCACGGGAAACGGAGGGCCACGATGATGCTCGTGACCGCGATCGTGAAGCCCTTCGCGCTCGATCTCGTGCGTGCCGGTCTGGAGCAGCTCGACGTGACCGGCATGACGGTGAGCGAGGTGTCGGGCTACGGACGCCAGCGTGGGCACACGGAGGTCTACCGCGGGGCCGACTACCGGGTGGACCTCGTGCCGAAGGTCCGCGTCGAGGTCGTCGTCGCCGACGACGCGGTGGACAAGGTGATCGACGCCGTCACCCGGGCCGCGCGCACGGGCAAGATCGGTGACGGGAAGGTGTGGGTGGTGCCGGTCGACACCGTCGTCCGCGTCCGCACGGGGGAACGGGGTGCCGACGCGCTGTGAGTCCGGTGACGCTGTGAGTTCGGTGATGCTGTGAGTCCGGTGGAGCTGTGAGCCCGGTGAAGGCGACGTCGGGGGATGCCGACGATCTGGTTCGGGCCAAGGCCGCCCTGCTCGAACCGGGGCCCGGCCAACGCAGGTTGGGGCCCGAGGCGCTGCGCACCGCGCTGGTGGACCTGCACGGCTTCTGGCTCTCGTCCCGTGCCGCCGCGATCGGCGTGACCGACCGCGCGGCGCTCGTCGCCGTCGGGGCGCTGGGCCGCCGTGAGCTCGCCCCCTGGTCGGACCTGGATCTCGTCCTGCTGCACGACGGCCGCAAGGACGTCGACCGGCTCGCGGACCAGCTGTGGTACCCGCTCTGGGACGCCGGGATCGGGCTCGACCACTCGGTGCGCACGCCCGGCCAGGCGGTCCAGGTGGCGGCCACCGACCTGCGTGCCGCGCTCGGGCTGCTGGAGGCCCGGCACATCGCCGGGGACCCGACGCTGTCGGGCAAGGTGCAGTCCGCGGTGCGCCAGGCGTGGCGCGCGGGCATCCGCAGCCGATTCGACGAGCTGGCCGACGCGGCCCATGACCGCTGGCGCAAGGTCGGCGACGTCGCGCACCGGATCGAGCCCGACCTGAAGAACGGGCACGGCGGGCTGCGCGACGTCCAGCTCGTCGACGCCCTCGCCGCCGCCCAGCTCGTCGACCGCCCGGCCGCCGACGTCGTGGCGGCCCGCCGCCTGCTGCTCGACGTGCGCACGGAGCTGCACCGCCGCGCGGGGCGATCCCGTGACGTGCTGCGCGCCCAGGACGCCGACGAGATCGCGTCCGCGCTCGAGGTCGCCGACCGGTTCGAGCTGGCCAGAGCCTTGTCGGGGGCCGCGCGGGCTGTCGCGTTCGCCGCCGAGGTCGGGTTGCGCTCGGCGCGCGGTGCCCTGCCCCGGCGTGGGCTCGCGGCGCTGCGGCGGGCGCCGGTGCGCCGCCCGCTCGACACCGGTGTCGTCGAACACGCCGGGGAGGTCACGCTATCCCGTGACGCCACGGCGTCACGGGATCCGGCGCTGGTCCTGCGGGTGGCGGCCACGGCTGCGCGCACAGGTATGCCCGTCGCCGCCGGCACGCTGCACCGGCTCGCCGAGACCGCCCCCGAGCTGCGCGAACCCTGGCCGCGCTCGGCCCTGGGCGAGCTGCTGTCGCTGCTGGGCACGGGAGGCCCGCTCGTCGACGTGGTGGAGTCGCTGGACCGCGCCGGGCTGTGGGGACGCCTCCTGCCCGAGTGGGGGACGGTGCGCGACCTGCCGCCGCGCGACCGTGCCCATGTGTGGACGGTCGACCGCCACCTGGTGGAGACGTGCGCGCAGGCCGCCCGGTTGACCACCCGCGTCTCACGTCCGGACCTGCTGCTCGTCGGGTCACTGCTGCACGACATCGGCAAGGGGCGCGGCGGGGACCACTCCGTAGTGGGGGAGTCGCTGGCCCTGCAGGTCGGGCGCAGGCTGGGGTTCAGCGAGCCCGACGTGGCCGTACTCGGCGCCGTCGTCCGCCACCACCTGTTGCTGCCACACACCGCCACCCGCCGCGACCTCGACGACCCAGCCACCGTCACCCGCGTCGTCGACACCCTCGACCGCAACGGGTTGGTGCTCGACCTGCTGGAGTCCCTGGCCGAGGCCGACTCGCTGGCCACCGGGCCCGGCGTCTGGAGCCCGTGGAAGCGCGCGCTGATCGGCGACCTGGCGCGGCGCTGTCGCGCCCTGATGGCGGGCGAGCCGTTGCCGGCCCCCGCGCCACCGTCACCGCTGGCGGTGTCACTGGGCGAGACACTGGCGGCCGAGGGTCGCCCGCAGCTGCTGGTGGACTCCGCGACGGACCCGGCCACCGTCGTCGTCGCCGTGCCCGACCGGTCGGGCTCACTCGCAGCGGCAGCCGGTGTGCTCGCGCTGCACTCGCTGGAGGTGCACGCGGCCGAACTGCACACCGACGGCCCGGCGGCGGTGTTCACCTTCACGGTGTCACCGCGCTTCGGTGGGTTGCCCGACCCGGCGCTGCTGCGCTCGGACCTGATCCGGGTGCTCGACGGGGCACTGGCCCTGGACGATGCGCTGGCCCGCAAGGAGCGTGACTACGCGCCCATGACGGCCACCGGTGAGCCGACCGCCCCGCCGCGGGTGCTGTGGTTCGACGACGAGGCGACCGGCGCCGTCGTGCTGGAGCTGCGCGGCACCGACCGGATCGGGCTGCTGCACCGTGTCGCCGCGGCGCTGGAGGGGTGCGGCGCGGACCTGAGGTGGGCGCGGGTCGCCACACTGGGCTCGTCGGTCGTCGACTCCTTCTGTCTCTCGGCGTCGCCCCTGACGCTGCGCCCGCCCGCCCGGCGCGAGATCGAGCGGGCGGTGCTCGCCGCGGCCCGCTGAGCCCGTCGCGATCATCGGTTGGAACGATTCGCCGGTGCCGGGCGTTCCCACGGCCGTGAGCAGCCCCACGCGTGGCCCGCGGCCCGTTCGGCTCGCCGTGCCCGGGAGGAGCCTGCTCCTCGTGGCAGGGATGCCCGGAGCCGGCAAGTCGACGCTGCTCGCGGGGCTGCCCGACGTCCCGGGGCTCGTGGTCGTCGACTCCGAGACCTACCGGGTCCAGCTCCGCAGGGTGTTCGGCGCGCTTCCCTACGGCGGGTACCGGCCGCTGGTGCACCTCCTGCACCGGCTCGCCGTCGTCGTGGCGGCGTCGTCGCGGGCACCCACCGTCGTCATCCACCTACCCGCCACGAAACCCGGCACCCGCGCCGCGGTCGCCCGTCTCGCGGCCCTGACCGGACGCGCGGCACACCTGTTGTGGCTGCACGTCGATCCGGCCGTCGCGCGGCGCGGGCAGTGCGAGCGTGGCCGGGTCGTCCCGGAGTCCTCGTTCGCCGGGCACGCGGCCCGCGCGGTCGTGACCGCCGCCGAGCTGCGTGACAGGCCTCCGCCCAGGTGGCGCAGCGTCACCATCCTGGACAGGGCCCGGGGGCGCGGAGGTCTGGTTCTCGACACCACCCCATCGCCGCCGGTGGGCACGGGAGTCGGTGGGCCGCCGCACACGTAGGCTCTGTCGGGTGTTCTCCGACCTCTCCGAGCGCCTCAGCGGCACACTGGCGAACCTCCGTGGCAAGGGACGCCTGTCCGAGGGCGACATCGACGCCACCGCACGCGAGATCCGCATCGCGCTGCTGGAGGCCGACGTCGCGCTGGCGGTGGTCCGCAACTTCGTCACGCGGGTCAAGGATCGGGCCAAGGGCGCGGAGGTCTCCGGTGCGCTGAACCCGGCCCAGCAGGTCGTCAAGATCGTCAACGAGGAGCTCGTGACGATACTCGGCGGCGAGACCCGCCGGCTGAGGCTGGCCAAGGAGCCGCCGAGCGTGATCATGCTCGCCGGGCTGCAGGGCTCGGGCAAGACCACGCTGGCCGGCAAGCTCGCGCACTGGCTCAAGGGGCAGGGTCACGCGCCCCTGCTGGTGGCGTGCGACCTCCAGCGTCCGAACGCGGTCAACCAGCTCCAGATCGTCGGCGAGCGCGCCGGGGTGGTGACCTTCGCGCCGGAGCCGGGCAACGGTGTCGGCGACCCGGTCGACGTCGCGCGACGCGGCATCGCGCACGCCCGCGACAAGATGTTCGACGTCGTCATCGTCGACACCGCGGGTCGCCTCGGCGTCGACGAGGAGCTGATGCGCCAGGCCGCCGACATCCGCGACGCCACCGAGCCCGACGAGACGCTGTTCGTCGTCGACGCCATGATCGGCCAGGACGCGGTGGCCACGGCCGAGGCGTTCCGCGACGGGGTCGGGTTCACCGGCGTGGTGCTCACCAAGCTCGACGGCGACGCCCGCGGCGGTGCGGCGCTGTCGGTCCGCGAGGTCACCGGCCAGCCGATCCTCTTCGCCTCGACCGGTGAGAAGCTCACCGAGTTCGACGTCTTCCACCCCGAGCGGATGGCGAGCCGCATCCTCGGGATGGGGGATCTGCTCACCCTCATCGAGCAGGCCGAGGGCGCGTTCGACGCCGAGCAGTCGGCCAAGGCCGCGGCGAAGATGAGTTCCGGTGAGCTGTCGTTGGAGGACTTCCTCGAACAGATGCTCGCCATCCGCAAGATGGGCCCTATCGGCAACATCCTCGGCATGCTCCCGGGCGCCAACGCCGGGCAGATGAAGGACGCGCTCGCGCAGGTCGACGACCGGCATCTCGACCGGCTCCAAGCCATCATCCGGGGGATGACGCCGGGTGAGCGGTCCGACCCGAAGATCATCAACGGGTCGCGTCGGCTGCGCATCGCGAACGGTTCCGGTGTGGCGGTGAGCGAGGTCAACGACCTGGTCACGCGGTTCTTCGAGGCCCGCAAGATGATGAAGCAGATGGCCGGGCAGTTCGGCATCGGCGGGCGTCAGCAGAGCGCCACGAAGAAGCAGGCGAAAGCACGCAAGGGCAAGAAGGTCAAGGGTCGCGGTCCCACCCCGGCTCGGGCCGGCGCCCTGCCCGCCGGGCCGGGCGCGACCCCCGACCTGTCCCACCTGCCGCCGTCGCTGCAGCAGCTGCCGCCCGGGCTCGACCAGCTACCGGCAGGTTTCGACCTGTCCAAGCTCAAGTTCCCGAAGGGCAAGTAGGCTCGTGTACCGGCTGCGGGGGATCCTCCTGCCGTCCGGAATCGACACCGAGCTGTTCGTCGACGCCGCCGGGAACCTCGCCGACGGCCCGTTCCCGGGAGCGGAGACGCTGATCGACGGCGGCTGGATCGTGCCCGGCCTCGTCGACGCCCACTGCCACGTGGGGCTCGGGCGGTCCGGGCCGGTGTCGCTGGACGAGGCAGAGACCCAGGCCCAGGCCAACCGCGATGCCGGTGCGCTGCTGCTCCGCGACTGCGGCTCACCTGTCGACAACTCGGCGCTGCGGGCCCGGACCGACCTTCCGGAGATCATCCGCGCGGGCCGCCACGTCGCGCGGCCCAAGCGCTACATCCCCGGGCTGGCCGTCGACGTCGACGACCCCGCGCTGCTCCCCGACGTCGTGGCCGAGCAGGCGGCCGCCGGGGACGGCTGGGTGAAGCTGGTCGGCGACTGGATCGACCGCGGAGTCGGCGACCTCGCGCCGCTGTGGCCCGACGACGTGCTCATCGCTGCGATCCGGCGCGCCCACGCGGCCGGGGCGCGCGTCACGGCACACGTCTTCGGCACCGACGCGCTGCCCGGCCTGATCGGTGCGGGCATCGACTGCATCGAGCACGGCACCGGGCTCACCGACGACCTCATCGCCGAGATGGCGCGCCGCGGCACCGCGCTGGTGCCGACCCTGATCAACGTCGAGAACTTCCCTGGCATCGCCGACTCGGCCGCGAAGTACCCGGCCTACGCCACCCACATGCGGGAGCTGCATGCCGGCGCCCGTGGGGTGGTCCGCCGTGCCGTCGAAGCGGGCGTGCCGGTGTACGCGGGCACGGACGCCGGCGGCGGCATCGCGCACGGCCGGATCGTCGACGAGATCACGGCGCTGCACGACGCAGGGCACCCGAACGCCCTCGGGGCGGGGAGCTGGGCGGCGAGGGAGTGGCTGGGACGGCCCGGTCTGCTGCCCGGCACGCGGGCGGAGCTGGTGGTCTACCGCACCGACCCGCGGGCCGACGTCTCCGCACTCCGCGAGCCCGCACTGATCCTTCTCGGGGGACATGCGTTCGTGCCGTGAACGCGGGTCGACCGATGCCCGGCCCGCCGTCGACCCGGGAACGTCGCCATGTCGGGGCCCCGCGCCGGCGTCCTCGTGGCGGAGCGCACGACGGCGGCCGGTAGCGTCGTCGCGTGGGCTCAACGGAGGATGACGCGGCCGGCGTGCCCGACGGTGATCGGCGCGACGGCGTGGGGGCCCCGGTCGAGGACCTCGCCACCGCCTGGTCGGCGCCGCCACCCGATCGCGCCACGGACCGCGCCCCACCGCCGGCCCCCGGCATCCCCGGGGTGACGGCGGCCGCACCGCCGCGGCGTACCCACCGCTGGGGTCTGGGCGCGTACGTCGTGGTCGAGGTGGTGTTCCTCGGCACGTCGGTGCTGCTCGGGTTGTTCCTCGCCGGTGACGGGCCCATGACGGCGGGCGTGCTGGCGGTAAGTCTCGCCGCGCCGTCCGTGCTCGCGGCCGGCACCGCGCTGCTGATCACCCGGGTTCGCGGCAACGGGCCCCGGATCGACCTGGGGCTGGAGTGGTCCTGGCGTGACGTCGGGATCGGGCTCGCGTTCGGGTTCGGCGGGCTACTGATCACCGTTCCCGCGTCGATCCTCTACGTCGCCATCGCGGGACAGGACTCGACCTCGGCGGTCGGGGAGGTCTTCGACGACGTCCGGGCCGGCCCGCTGCTGGCCGTCACGGTGCTCCTCATCGTCGTGGTCGTGGCGCCGGTGTGCGAGGAGATCGTCTATCGCGGGCTGCTGTGGGGTGGGGTCGAGCGGCTGGGCGCCGGGCGCTGGGGCGCGCTCGGGGTGACGACGCTGCTCTTCGCGCTCGCCCACTTCGAGTTCGAGCGCACGCCGCTGCTGCTCGTCGTCGCCCTGCCGATCGCGTTCGCGCGCATCTACACGAACCGCCTGCCGGCCAGTATCGTCGCCCATGCGGTGAACAACCTGCTTCCCGGCATCTCACTGACGCTCATGTTGCTGGGACTGCTGCCCACGGTGTGAGGGTGGAAGTGCGGCCGCCGCGCGCGGGTTCGCGCGGTCGTCTGGCAGAATGGCGTCTCGGCTCCGCGGCAGGCCCTCTACTGTGCCGCGGCCACCACACGTCGAGTGACGCGCAGCCCGTAACCCCACGCGGACGGCGCGGCCTCATCGCCGAAAGAACTGATTCGCGAGGAGCAGTAAACAGCGTGGCCGTCAAGATCAAGCTGATGAGGCTGGGCAAGATCCGTCAGCCGTACTACCGCATCGTCGTCGCCGATGCCCGCAACCGCCGCAGTGGCCGGGCCATCGAGACCATCGGCAAGTACCACCCGAAGAACGAGCCAAGCCTCATCGAGGTCGACTCCGACCGGGCGCAGTACTGGCTGGGTGTCGGTGCGCAGCCCACCGATCCGGTGCAGCACCTGCTGGAGATCACCGGAGACTGGCAGAAGTTCAAGGGCCTGCCCGGCACCGAGGGCACCCTGAAGCCGCAGCCGGAGAAGGTCGACAAGCTGGCCCGTTTCCAGGCCGCGCTCGCCGCCGCAGGCGAGGCGCCCACCACCGAGGCCACGACGGCGAAGAAGAAGTCCGACCGCCGCCCGAGGACCGAGGTCCCCGACAGCCCCGCTGCCGAGCCGGCCCCGGGGGCCACGGCGACCACCGAGCCGTGAGCGAGTTCGCAGACGCGCTCGAACACCTCGTCCGGGGGATCGTCGACCACCCGGACGAGGTGAACGTCGAGCTGGTCACCTCGCGGCGCGGCCGGACCCTCGAGGTCCGGGTGCACCCCGAGGACCTGGGCAAGGTGATCGGACGTGGTGGCCGCACCGCCACCGCACTGCGCACCGTCGTCGGCGGCATCGGTGGGCGGGGCGTGCGGGTCGATGTCGTCGACACCGACCAGTAGCCCGTCTGCGCAGGAATCCTCTGGGCAGGAATCCTCTGGGCAGGAATCCTCTGGGCAGGAATCCTCTGGGCAGGAATCCTCTGGGCGGGAGCGCGGGGCCGAGCTCCTCGTCGGTGTCGCCTCCCGGGCCCACGGCCTCAAGGGCGAGGTCTCCGTGAACGTCCACACCGACTCCCCCGAGGAGCGGTTCGCCCCTGGCGCCGTGCTGATCGCCCGTCGCGCCGGGGCGCCCGACGGGACGCTGACCGTCGAATCCGCCCGCCCGCACTCCGGGCGGCTGCTGGTGCGGTTCGTCGAGGCACCCGACCGCACCGCGGCCGAGAGCGTACGGGGCACCCTGCTGCTCATCACCACCGACGTCCTGGCCCCGCCGGACGATCCGGACGACTTCCACATCCATCAGCTCGAGGGCTTGACGGTCGAGCTGATGGACGGGTCCGTCGTCGGCAAGGTCCGCGACGTCGTGCACGGCCCGGCCGGCGAGATGCTGATCGTCGCCCGCCCGGAGCTGCCCGACGCGCTCGTCCCGTTCGTGCGCGCGATCGTGCCGACGGTCGACCTCGCCGCGGGCCGCGTCGTCCTGACCCCTCCCGAAGGCCTGCTCGACGGCGAATGACCTCCGTCGTCACTGTCAACCTGTGTTGACGTACTCACGATGTCAACGTAGGTTGACGCCATGACGGATGCGACGAGAGTTGCTGCGGCGGCGTCAAGCAGGGACCCGTCGATCGGACTGGCGGCGGTGGCGTCCCTGCGGGGTCTGCTCGAGTCGCTCGAAGAACTGCAGGTCACCAACGCGCGGGCCCAGGGATGGTCCTGGCAGCAGATCGCCGACGTCCTGCGCGTGAGCAGGCAGGCCGTGCACAAGAAGTACCGCAGGTTCGGGTTCTGAGGGGAGCACGACATGTTCGAACGCTTCACCGACAAGGCACGACGGGTGGTCGTCCTCGCACAGGACGCGGCACGGGGACGTCAGGCGGGGACGATCCGCACGGAGCACCTGCTCGCGGCCCTCTTCGAGGTGCCCGACAACCTGGCCCTGGCCGTCCTCGAAGGGTTCGGGGTGACGAAGGCCGATGTGCTCGCCGACATCGACCGGCTGCCCGGAGCGGGCCCCGCCCCGTCCGACGCCGACGCGCTCGCCGCACTCGGGATCGACCTCGACGAGGTGCGCCGCCAGGTGGAGGACGCGTTCGGGGCCGGCGCGCTCGACCGCACCCGCGCGGCGGCCGGCCGCGCCCGGCGCAGGGGCGGGCACATCCCGTTCGAGCGCGAGGCGAAGAAGGTGCTGGAGCTCGCGCTGCGGGAGGCGGTGCGGATGACGCACAACTACATCGGCGCCGAACACATCCTGCTCGGGATGCTGCACTCCGAGACCGGTGCGGGGCAGTGGATCCTCCTCGCCCGCGGCGTCCGGCAGGATGCGGCACGGGTCGTGGTCGAGGAGCTGGTGCGGACGCGTCGAGCGGGCTGACCTGCCCGCGGCTCCGTGGCCCGGCCTGCGAGCATCACGGCGTGCGGATCGACGTGATCACCATCTTTCCGGGGTACCTGCAGCCGCTGCGGGAGGCGCTGCTCGGGCGCGCCATCGCGGCCGGACTCGTCGACCTCGCCGTCCACGACCTGCGGAGCTGGACCCGCGACGTGCACCAGGCCGTCGACGACACCCCCTACGGCGGTGGGCCGGGGATGGTGATGCGGCCCCAGGTGTGGGGCCAGGCGCTCGACGACGTGCTGGCCGGGGGCGGGCCGGCACGGCTGGTCGTGCCGACGCCCGCCGGGCGGCCGTTCACCCAGGCCACCGCACAGGCCTGGGCGGACGAGCCCCGGCTGGTCTTCGCGTGCGGCCGCTACGAGGGGATCGATCAGCGCGTGGTCGAGGATGCGAGCCGGGCGGGCATGCCGGTCGACGAGGTCAGCATCGGCGACTACGTGCTGGTCGGGGGCGAGGCCGCGGTGCTGGTGATGGTCGAGGCCGTCGTCCGGCTGCTGCCCGGCGTTCTCGGTAACCCCGCGTCCGCCCAGCAGGACTCCTTCTCCGACGGCCTGCTGGAAGGCCCCGCCTACACCCGGCCCGAGACGTGGCGGGGACTCACCGTACCGGAGGTGCTGCGCAGCGGGAACCACGGCGCGATCGCCCGCTGGCGGCGCGACCGCGCCCTGGAGCGCACCGCCGCCCGACGGCCGGACCTGCTCGCCGCCCTGCCCGACGACGTGCTCGACAAGGCGGACCGCGCCTTCCTGGCGGGCCTGCAGGACGGGTGATGTCACTGCCTGCGGGCACGTCTGGCACTATGGACCGGAGTCACGCGCCCGACGGACATGCGTCGGGCCCTGCGTAGCGCTGACACCTTGCAGAAGGACGGCGCCCCCCGCACGACCGCTATCACGGACCGAGGACGGATCTTCGCGATGAACATCCTGGACGCCCTGGACGCACAGATGCTGCGCTCCGACATCCCCGCCTTCCGGCCGGGTGATACGCTCAAGGTGCACGTCAAGGTCATCGAGGGCAACCGCTCCCGCGTGCAGATCTTCCAGGGCGCCGTCATCCGCCGCCATGGCGAGGGTGCACGCGAGACCTTCACCGTGCGCAAGGTGTCGTTCGGCGTCGGCGTGGAGCGCACCTTCCCGGTGCACTCGCCCAACATCGACCGCATCGAGGTCTTCATCCGTGGCGACGTCCGCCGCGCGAAGCTCTACTACCTCCGTGACCTGCGCGGCAAGGCCGCGAAGATCAAGGAGAAGCGCGATACGCGGTCGGCGTCCTGACCTTCGCGACGCGAGTCACGTAGCCTCATGAGCGTGGCACCACCCGAGCTCCCAGACGACCCTCGGGCGCAGCCTCGACGGTACGGACAGGCGGACCAGCAGGCGTCCGCGCGACCGCAGGGACCCGCCCTCCCCCCGTCCGGGCCGCAGCCGTACCAGCCGGTGACCGGGGCGCCGCCGGTCGCTCCTCCCGGGCAGCACAGGCCGGTCGGTACTCCGGGACAGCCGAGATTGCCCGGTACCCCGTGGCCCGCGCCCGCCCTCCGGCCGGGCGGGCCCCGACCGGAGCCTGTGGACGGCCGTCCCGGCGGCGCCGGTCCGAACAGACGCCCGGCTCCACCCGGTACCCCGGCGAACGGTGGCCCCGCACCTCGCCCGCTGCCGTCCCGCCGGCCGGAACCGTTCTCCGACCAGCCGACCGAGGCCCACGACAAGGTCTCCGCCGGGTCTGGTCACTACGTTTCCGTCGACCCCGTCGTCAGCCCCGTTCCCGGCACCGTCATCAGCCCCGCCGCCGGGCCCGCTGTCGCCCCCGCGCCGGACGGTGACGCCGAGGGGACGACCGGGCGTCACCGGTTGCGGGCCGGGGACTCCCCGGACGCCGTGCCCGCGGCCGGGCACCGCGACCGCGACCGCACCGGTCCCCGAGGCCGCAAGCCGCGCACCGGGCGGCGGCGGCGACCGGCGTTCTGGAAGGAACTCCCGCTGCTCATCGTGGTGGCGCTGTTTCTGACCTTCGTGATCCAGACGTACCTGGCCAAGGTGTACGTCATCCCGTCCGGGTCGATGGAGCAGACCCTGCACGGCTGCACCGACTGCAACAACGACCGCGTCCTCGTCGACAAGGTCACCTACAAGTTCTCCGACCCCCAGCCCGGTGACGTCGTGGTGTTCCGTGGCCCGGACAGCTGGAGCAGCGAGGTCAGCTACAAGCCGCCGAGCAACGCTCTGGTCGGGGGCCTGCAGCAGTTCGGCTCCCTGATCGGGATCGCACCCCCCGACGAGAAGGACTTCGTCAAGCGCGTGATCGCCGTCGGCGGCCAGACGGCGCAGTGCTGCGACAGCCGCAACCGGGTGCTGGTCGACGGGGAGCCGCTGGAGGAGTCGGACTACATCTACTACCAGCCGGAGTCGGGCCGGGCGGTGCAGTCCCCGTTCGGGCCTGTCACGATCCCGGACGGCGAGTTGTGGATGATGGGCGACAGCCGCAACAACTCGTCGGACTCCCGTAAGCCCGGACACGGGTCCGTCCCGGTGGGGAACGTGATCGGCAAGGCCCGGCTCATCGTGCTGCCGTTCCCCCGATTCGGCGGTATCGACTCGCACAACCCGCAGATCGCCGTGATGGCCCTGGACGCACCCACGGCGGGTGCGGCCGTGCCCGCCGCACTCGGGCTGCTCGGTGCGCTCCCGCTCGTCGTGTGGCGGCGCAGGTCCCTGCGGCGCGAGACCGACACCTTGCTTCCAGCACTCGACCACCCGCGCCCCTGATCCGTCGCCCGTGCCCGCACGTCGCCGCAAGCCCCCGCGCACCCTGCTGCCGCCCGAGTTGGCGCCCGGCCGTGCCGTCGTCCGCCGCTCAGCCGGTACGTGGACGTTGCAGAGCACGCTGCAGCGTCACGGACTAGGCCCTGTCGCCGGGGTCGACGAGGCCGGGCGTGGGGCGTGCGCCGGGCCGCTGGTCGTCGCGGCGTGCGTGCTGCGGCCGGGGGACGCGGCACGCCTCGACGGGCTCACCGACTCCAAACTGCTCACCGCCGCGGCGCGTGAGGAGTACTTCTCGTTGATCACGCGGTGGGCACTGGACCATGCCGTCGTCGTCATCCCCCCCGACGACGTCGATCGGCGTGGGGTGCACGTGGCCAACATCGAGGGCATGCGTCGCGCCGTCGCACGCCTCTCGGCGCCGCCGGGCTACGTGCTCACCGACGGGTTCGCGGTGCGTGGTCTCGGGCGACCGGCGCTGGCCGTACCCAAGGGGGATCAGGTCGCGGCCTGCGTCGCTGCCGCATCCGTGCTGGCCAAGGTCACGCGAGACCGCATCATGGTGGCGCTCGACACCGAGTTCCCGGAGTACGGGTTCGCCGAGCACAAGGGCTACTGCACGCCCGTGCACGACGTCGCGCTGGCCGAACACGGGCCCAGCCCCGTGCACCGGTACTCGTTCGTGAACGTGCGCATCGCGCTACGGTCCGCTCTGGGTCGACCCGCCGCCGTCGAGCCGACGACCGGGCTGGTCCACAATGAGTCTCCGCTCGGGACGTCCGAGGCGGGTCGTGGAGGAGGAGTGGTGTCGTGAGCGCCGAGGATCTCGAGAAGTACGAGACCGAGGTGGAGCTCACGCTCTACAAGGAGTACCGGGACGTCGTGTCCCAGTTCACCTACGTCGTGGAGACCGAGCGTCGCTTCTACCTCGCCAACTCGGTCGACGTCGCCGCGCGCAACGCCGACGGCGAGATCTACTTCGAGGTCCGCATGTCCGACGCATGGGTGTGGGACATGTACCGGCCCGCACGGTTCGTGAAGAACGTGCGGGTGCTGACGTTCAAGGACGTCAACGTCGAGGAGCTGGACAAGCCGGATCTGCGGCTGCCGGAGAGCAACCAGTTCGGCACCTGATCCACCGCACAGCCCTCCGACGGTTCGCGTGTCCTGTGGGTGAGTTGTCCCCACCCGGTCCGGGTTGTCCACAGTTCTGAACCGGGTCCGCCGCCGGGTTCCGTGAGCGCCGATCGTGGTGGCATGGCAGCGAAGGACGAGCTCGGTCGCCGCGGTGAGGACCTCGCGGTGGAATACCTGACGCAACGTGGACTGGTGGTCCTGTCCCGCAACTGGCGGTGTCGTGATGGCGAGCTCGATGTCGTGGCCACCGATCAGGAGCGGCTGGTCGTGTGCGAGGTCAAGACCCGCTCCGGCACCCGGTACGGGGAGCCCGCGGAGGCGGTCGACGGACGCAAGGCCGCCCGGATCCGCCGGGTCACACAGGCGTGGCTCGCCGCGCACCAGGTGCGCTGGTGCGAGATCCGGTTCGACGTGCTCGCCGTCCTCGCCGAGCCGGGACGCCCGGTGACGGTCCAGCACTACGAGGCGGCGTTCTGATGGGCCTCGCGCGGGCGTGGTCGGTGGCGCTGCACGGCGTCGAGGGGCACGTGATCGAGATCGAGGCCGATGTCGGTGGCGGGCTGCCCGGGGTCCACCTGGTGGGGTTGCCCGATGCCGCGCTGTACGAGTCGAAGGACCGTGTGCGGGCCGCGGTGGTCAACTCCGGGCGGAACTGGCCCAACGAACGGATAGTGCTCGCGCTGTCCCCGGCCACCTTGCGCAAGGCCGGGTCGGGGTTCGATCTGGCTCTGGCCTGCGCCATCCTCGGAACGAGCGGGGTGGTGGCGCAGGGTGCGCTCGACGGCACGGTGCTGCTCGGTGAGCTGGCGCTGGACGGGCGGTTGCGGCCGGTCCGCGGGGTGTTGCCCTGCCTGCTCGCCGCCCGCACCGCCGGGATGCGCCGGGTGGTGGTGCCTGAGGCCGGCCTGGAGGAGGCCGCGCTGGTCGAGGGGCTCGACGTGTACGGCGCCACCAGCCTGACCGACGTGCTGAGCTGGTTGCACGGCGATCGTGCCCTGCGCCGTCCGGGCCCGGTCACCGACGCCGGCGGGGACGAGCCGCCCGACATGGCCGACGTGCTCGGCCAGGACGACGCGCGGCAGGCCTGTGAGATCGCCGCGGCGGGCGGGCACCACCTGTTGCTGATCGGGCCACCCGGCACGGGCAAGACGATGCTCGCGCAGCGCTTCGTCGGTCTGCTCCCGGCCTTGCAGCCCGACGAGGCACTGGCGCTCGCGGCCGTCCGGTCGGTGGCCGGGCGGTTGCCGGCCACGGGTGCGCTGTCGCGGGTGCCGCCGTTCGTGGCGCCGCACCATTCGAGCTCGATGGCTGCGCTCGTCGGCGGCGGCAGCGGCATCGCGCGCCCAGGTGCGGTATCGCTGGCGCACCGGGGCGTGCTGTTCATCGACGAGGCACCGGAGATGGGGGCCCGGATGCTCGACGCCCTGCGCACCCCGCTGGAGGAGGGTGAGGTCCGGCTCGCGAGGGCCGAGGGCACCGTGCGGTACCCGGCTCGGTTCCAACTGGTGCTCGCAGCGAACCCGTGCCCGTGCGCACCTGCTCACGACCGCGACTGCGTGTGCCCCTCGCTCGTGCGTCGCCGCTACCTCGGCAGGCTGTCGGGCCCGTTGCTCGACCGCGTCGACCTGCGGGCCCGGTTGTACCCGGTCACGGCCTTCACCGTGGATGCCGGCGACACCGAGAGCACCGCCACCGTCCGCGCGCGCGTGCTCTCCGCGCGGGCGGCCGCGGGGCGGCGCTGGGCGGGGCTGGGGTGGCGCACCAACGCCGAGGTGCCGGGCCCGGTCCTGCGCACCCGGTTCGCCCTTCCCGGCGCCGCGGTCCGTCCGCTCGACGCGGGGCTGCGTGCGGGCGAGCTGACCGCTCGCGGCGCGGATCGCGCCCTGCGCGTCGCGTGGACCCTCTCGGATCTCGCGGGTCTGGATCGGCCCGATCAGGAACTGGTGGAGACCGCGCTGTTCTTCCGTGACCGGAGGGCGGCATGAGCGCGGACCCGGCCGGGCGGGAGTCGGCCACTCCCGCGTCCCGCGAGCTGCTGGCCGCGCGGGCGTACCTGTCCCGGGTGGCCGAGCCACCCGCGGCGGCGCTGGCCCGGTGGGTGGCGGAGGTCGGCCCGGTCGCGGCGGCCCAAGGGGTACGTCGGGGGGCGGTGCCCGAGCCGGTCGCGCGCGAGACCTCGGCCCGGCGCACCGTCGACCGCGCCGCGGCCGACCTGGCTGCGGCCGACGACGTCGGGGCACGGCTGCTCGTCCCCGAGCACGGGGACTGGCCGCACGAGAGCTTCGCGGCATTCGCGGCCAGCGGGGTGGACGAGCTGGCCCCGCCGCTGGCGCTCTGGGTGCGCGGGCCGGGACGGTTGGCGGAGCTGTCCGAGCAGGCGGTGGCCGTGGTCGGAGCGCGGGCTGCCACCGGCTACGGGACGCACCTCGCCGGCGAGCTCGGTGCGGGGATGGGTGACCGGGGTTTCACCGTCGTGTCCGGCGCGGCCATCGGGATCGACGGCGCAGCCCACCGCGGCGCGCTGGCCGCCGACGGCGCGACGGTCGCCGTTCTTGCCTGCGGGGTCGATCGCAGCTACCCGGTCGCCCACGAGGTGCTCCTCCAGCGGATCGCGGGCTCGGGTCTGGTGGTCAGCGAGTACCCGCCGGGTTGCGTACCGGGACGTCACCGGTTCCTCGTGCGCAACCGGTTGATCGCGGGCCTTGCGGCAGGCACGGTGGTCGTCGAGGCCGGGTTGCGCAGCGGCGCGCGACGCACCGCAGCCGACGCGATGGCACTCGGGCGCCTGGTGATGGCGGTACCCGGCCCCGTCACCTCCGGTCTCTCGGCAGGGTGTCACCGGCTGATCCGCGACGGGGCACTGCTTGTCACGCGCACCGAGGACGTCCTGGAGGCGGCGGGCCGGATCGGCATGCACCTGCTGGACGAGCCGGTGTCCGACGTGGAGCGGCCCACTGATGCGCTCGGTCGCATCGGGTCGATGGTCCACGACGCGTTGCCGTCGCGGGCGGCGCGGCCGACGCGGTGGCTCGCCATGGAGGCGGGGGTACAGATCGGGGCCGTGCGCGCCGCGCTGGTGGACCTGGAGCGGCGAGGCCTCGCCGAGCACCGCGACGGGAGTTGGCGCCGGCGTGCCGCTCCCGGGAAGGGGTGACGTGTCCGGTCGCCTCAGCCGGTTCTCCACTGTGCGGGTTCTCCACTGTGCGGGTTCTCCACTGTGCGGGTTCTCCCGCGCCGGTTCTTCCCTGCGCCGGTTCCACTGCGGCGCGCCGGGGAGCGGGTGCTTGACCCGGTCCGGTCCACCGCGCACCGTCGTGCGGTGTCCCCGCCGCCCGAGCCCGGCCCCCGCGTCTGCGCCGCGCTGGAGGAGTTCCTCAGCCACCTGGCACTGGAGCGCGGCCGGTCGCCCCACACCGTGCGGGCCTACCGTGGTGATCTTGCTTCGTTGCTCGGCGGGCTCGACGACCTGGCCGACCTGGATCTGCATGCCCTGCGCCGGTGGCTCGCTGCCGGCCACGCCCAGGGTGCGGGCCGGTCCACCCTGGCCCGCCGGGCCGCGGCGGCGCGGACGTTCACCACCTGGGCGCGGCGCACCGGCCTGCTCGCCACCGATCCCGGTGCCCGCCTGGTGTCTCCACGGCCCCGCCCGGCGCTACCCGCCGTACCCGACGTCGACCAGACCTTCGCGGTGCTCGATGCGGCCGGGTCGGGCGCGGTGCAGGGCGATCCCGTGGCGTTGCGGGATCTGCTGGTCCTCGAACTGCTCTACTCCACGGGCGTGCGGGTCGGGGAGCTGTGCGGCCTGGACGTCGACGACATCGACGTCCAGCGCCGGGCGCTCCGCGTACTCGGCAAGGGCGCCCGGGAGCGCACCGTCGTGTACGGCGTGCCCGCCGAGCGCGCCCTGCACCGCTGGCTCGCCGCCGGTCGGCCCGTCCTCGCCCGGTTCGGCTCGCCGCCGGCGCTGCTGCTCGGGGCGCGCGGGGGCCGACTGGACCCCCGGATCGCCCGGTCCGTCGTTCACGACGCGGTTGATGCGGTACCCGGCGTGCCCGACATCGGACCGCACGGGCTGCGTCATGCCGCCGCGACTCACATGTTGGAAGGCGGTGCGGACCTCCGTTACGTACAGGAGTTACTGGGTCACGCCAAGCTAGCAACCACTCAGCTCTACACGCATGTGACAGTCGAGCGGTTGAAGGTGGCCCATGGGCAGGCGCATCCCCGGGCATGATCCCGTCGTGGTCGAGTCCGTGCAGCTCAGGGCCATCGTCAGTGGCGTGGGGCCGCCACCTGCGCCAGCTGACGGTGATCGTCGCCCAGCTCGGCGAGCGGGACCGGACCGTGATCCGGCTCTACTACGTGGAGAACCGCACGCTCGCCGAGATCGGGCGGCAGCTCGGCGTGACCGAGTCGCGGGTGTGCCGGCTGCACTCACGGCTCATGGGGCGGCTTCGAGGCAGGCTCGAGGAGCCGGCGGCAGGCTGAGGCACGCGCAGCGTGGCCCCGGCCCCGGCCGCCCGGGGTGGGCTGCCGCCGGGCCACGGATCGGGCACGGGCAGAAGGCGCACCTGTGGCGGGCGGAGCAACACCAGCGGGTCGACGTACACGGTCCGGTCGCGGCGGACGCCCCAATGCAGGCACGCGGAGGAGGCGCAGCCGCGGTGGCCGGGTTGCAGCAGTCCGAGAACGTCACCGGCACGTACGGCGGCTCCGGCGTCGACGGTGGGGGAGAGCGGTTCGTAGGTGCTGCGCAACCCGTCGTCGTGCTGGACGGACACGACACCCCGACCGGCCACCGGACCGGCGAAGACGACCGTGCCCGCACGAGCCGCGACGACCTGTTGTCCCGGGGCACCGGCCAGGTCGACGCCCCGGTGACCGGGACCGTAGGTGTGTGCCGGTTCCTCGAACCGTCTGTCGACGGCCGGTGCCGGCACGAGCGGCCACCGGTATCCGGCTCCTGGCGCGGCACCCACCGCCGCCGGGTCGGGCGGCGCGTCCGGTGGCGGACCGGGCGTGCCGTCGGCGACGAGCACTGCTCCGCCTGCGACCGGGACGGTTCCGCCGGCGAGCGATCCCAGCAGGAGTACGCCGATCAGCGCACACCACGCAGTGGGGGCCCGCGATCGCCGCCCTGCGACGACCACACCCGCCCGCCGCCCGCTGCCGTGCGCCACCCACTCAGCGTGCCGCGCCACCGGGCCCGCCGGAGGTCGGTGACGCCTCCTGTGGACGGTCGGTACCCGATGTGGACAGCTCGTCGGACGCGGGGTCGGGGTGTTCGGGGTCCCGGCGTACACTCGACACGCACCCCGACTGCTGTTCGGGGTGACTTCGCGCGTTCGCGTACCCGTGTACGGCCGGTTCCGGCCCGCCGGCGGGAACGGTGTCCGGGCGGTCCCGTCGGCAATTCGTGCGGGCCCGGGCCCCGACGCGACGCCAGGGCGGTGCCGCCGACCGGCACACCGCGAAACCGCGCGCGTGGTCGCTGAGCGATCACGCCGGAACGAGAGGTGAACGTGGCTGTGGCCGTCGTCACCATGAAGCAGTTGTTGGACTCCGGTGTGCACTTCGGGCACCAGACCCGGCGCTGGAACCCGAAGATGAAGCGCTACATCCTCACCGAGCGCAACGGCATCTACATCATCGACCTGCAGCAGACGCTGTCCTACATCGACCGGGCCTACGAGTTCGTGCGCGAGACCGTCGCGCACGGCGGCACGATCATGTTCGTCGGCACGAAGAAGCAGGCGCAGGAGGCCATCGCCGACGAGGCGGGCCGCGTCAACATGCCGTACGTGAACCAGCGGTGGCTCGGCGGCATGCTCACCAACTTCCAGACCGTCTACAAGCGCCTTCAGCGGATGAAGGAACTCGAGTCGATGGAGCAGACGGGGGGGTTCGAGGGTCGCACCAAGAAGGAGATCCTCATGCTCACCCGCGAGAAGGGCAAGCTCGAGAAGACCCTCGGTGGCATCCGGGACATGACGAAGATCCCGAGCGCGGTGTGGATCGTGGACACGAAGAAGGAGCACATCGCGGTCGGCGAGGCCCGCAAGCTGGGCATCCCCGTCGTCTCCATCCTGGACACCAACTGCGACCCCGACGAGGTCGACTTCCCGATTCCGGGCAACGACGACGCGATCCGCTCCGCGGCGCTGCTCACCAAGGTCATCGCGCTGGCCGCGGCCGACGGGCTGATGGCCCGCTCGGCCCGGCGTGGCGGCAATGACGGCGACGAGAAGCCCGACGCCACCGTCGACGAGCCGCTGGCCGAGTGGGAGCGCGAGCTGCTGCCCGTCGGCGCGGGTTCGGACGGGGCGAGCCTGCCCGACACGGCCATCGCCGTCGTCGCACCTGCCGAGGCCCCGGTGGCCCCGGCTGCCGCGGAGACCGCTGTCCCCGCGGAGACCACCGAGACCGCGGCGCCCGCCGCGGCCCCGGTTGCCACCACCACCAACGGCACCCCGCAGGACGCGAGCTGAGGACGGGCGCCGCCCCCGGGCCTGTCAGAATCGGCCCGGGGCGGCGCTCGCCGTCCCGCTCCTCCCGCCCACCAGAACGGACGAAGAGACACCACCATGGCGAACTACACGGCCGCCGATGTCAAGAAGCTCCGTGAGCTCACCGGCTCCGGCATGATGGACTGCAAGAACGCGCTGGAGGAGTCCGCAGGCGAGCTCGACAAGGCAGTCGAGATCCTGCGTATCAAGGGCGCCAAGGACGTGGGCAAGCGCGCCGGGCGTGACACGGCCAACGGCCTGGTCGTCGCCGAGGGCGGCACGATGGTCGAGATCAACTGCGAGACCGACTTCGTCGCGAAGAGCGCCGACTTCCAGGCGCTCGCCGACAAGATCCTGCGGGTCGCGGTCGAGCAGAAGCCGGCCGACCTCGACGCCCTGAAGGCCACTGCCCTCGGCGGTGCCACCGTCGCCGCCGCCGTCCTGTCGCTCTCGGCCCGCATCGGCGAGAAGTTTGAGCTCAAGCGGTATGTCCACATCGAGGGTCCGGTGGCGTTGTACCTGCACCGCCGCGCGTCGGACCTGCCGCCGGCCATCGGAGTGCTGATGGCCTACGACGGCCCCTCCGACGACGCCGCCCGCGGGGTCGCCATGCACATCGCCGCCGCCCGCCCGCGCTACACCACCCGCGAGCAGGTGCCCGGTGACGTCCTCGAGAACGAGCGACGCATCGCCGAGGCGACGGCCCGCGAGGAGGGCAAGCCCGAGCAGGTGCTGCCACGCATCGTCGAGGGCCGCATCAACGGCTTCTACAAGGACGTCGTGCTCCTCGAGCAGTCCTCCGTGCAGGACTCCAAGAAGACCATCAAGGCGCTGCTGGACGAGGTGGGTGTCACCGTCAAGGAGTTCGCCCGCTTCGAGGTCGGCCAGGCCTGAGCGGCCGGAGACGACGAGTCTGATGAGTGACCCACGTACCGGCCCCGGCGGCGACCACCGCGGATTCCGCCGCGTGCTGCTCAAGCTCGGTGGTGAGATGTTCGGCGGGGGTGCCGTCGGGGTCGATCCCGGTGTCGTCGAGACCGTCGCCCGGCAGATCGCCGAGGTCGTGTCCACGGGTGCCCAGGTGGCCGTGGTCATCGGCGGCGGCAACTTCTTCCGGGGCTCGGAACTGCAGCAACGGGGCATGGACCGGGCCCGTGCCGACTACATGGGCATGCTCGGCACCGTCATGAACTGCCTCGCGCTGCAGGACTTCCTCGAACGTGAGCACGACATCGAGACCCGTGTCCAGACGGCCATCACCATGGGTCAGGTCGCCGAGGCCTACATCCCCCGCCGCGCGATCCGGCACCTCGAGAAGGGCCGCGTCGTGATCTTCGGTGCGGGCGTCGGCATGCCCTACTTCTCCACCGACACCGCCGGCGCCCAGCGGGCCCTCGAGATCGGCGCGGAGGTCCTGCTGCTCGCGAAGGGTGTCGACGGCGTGTTCACCGCCGATCCGAAGCTGGACGCCGGCGCGAAGCTCTTCGACGAGATCACCCACCGGGAGGTCCTGGAGCAGGGACTGAAGGTCGCCGACGCCACGGCGTTCAGCCTGTGCATGGACAACCGGATGCCGATCATCGTGTTCAACCTCTTGACCGAGGGCAACATCGCCCGCGCGGTGCGGGGTGAGAGAATCGGCACGCTGGTCAGCACCCCCGACTACGCGAACTAGGGAGCAGACGTGATCGACGAGACGCTCTTCGACGCCGAGGAGAAGATGGAGCGGGCCGTCTCGGTGGCCAAGGACGACCTCGCGAGCGTCCGCACCGGACGCGCGACGCCGAACATGTTCTCCCGGGTCGTCGTCGAGTACTACGGCGCGTGGACGCCCATCAACCAGCTCTCGTCGATCTCGGTGCCCGAGGCACGGATGGCCGTGATCAAGCCTTACGACGCCGGCTCGCTCAAGTCGCTCGAGAAGGCGATCCGCGACTCCGACCTCGGTCTCAACCCGAGCAACGACGGCCAGATCATCCGGGTGGTGATCCCGCAGCTGTCCGAGGAGCGTCGCCGCGAGATGGTGAAGGTGGCCCGCGGCAAGGGCGAGGACGCCCGCGTGACGATCCGCAGCGTCCGGCGCAAGGCGATGGACGAGCTGCACCGCATCGTCAAGGACGGCGAAGCGGGCGAGGACGAGGTCGGGCGCGCCGAGAAGGAGCTGCAGGGCGCCACCGACCGCTACGTCCACCAGATCGACGACCTGGTGAGACACAAGGAATCCGAGCTACTCGAAGTCTGAGCCAGATGGCCGCCCCCGACGTCCCTGCCTCCGCCGTGATCGCCACGTCGGGCGGTGGTCGCCCTCGACGCGCCTCCCGCGCGGGCCGCGACCTCGCTGCCGCGATCGGCGTGGGCGCGTCGCTCGCGGCCGTCATCCTGGCGTCCCTGCTGTTCGAGCGGCACTTCTTCGTCGCCGTGGTCGCGGTGTCCACGGCGGTCGGGACCTGGGAGCTCGCGGGTGCCCTGCGTCGCGGGGCCGGGATCGCCGTGCCACTGCCGGTGCTGCTGGTGGGCGGACAGGCGATGGTGTGGCTGTCGTGGCCGTTCGGGCTCCGCGCGCTCGCCGTGTCGTTCGCGGTCACAGCGCTAGGGGTGCTTCTGTGGCGGATGCGCGGTGAGGCGGCGCACTACGTCCGCGACGTCACGGCCGGGCTCTTCACCGCCGCCTACGTGCCGCTGTTCTGCTCGTTCGCGACGCTGCTGGTGGTGGCCGACGACGGTCTCGGCCGGGCGTTGACGTTCATGCTGTGTGTCGTCGGGTCCGACATCGGGGGCTACGCGGCCGGGGTGCTCGCCGGGCGTCACCCGATGGCGCCGCGGATCAGTCCGAAGAAGTCGTGGGAGGGCTTCGCCGGCTCGCAGGTGGTGGGCGTCGCGGCCGGGGCGGTCTGCGTATCCCTGCTGCTCGACGGGACCTGGTGGGCCGGCGCGTTGACCGGCTCGTTGCTGGTCATCAGCGCAACGCTGGGGGACCTCGTCGAGTCCATGGTCAAGCGCGACCTGGGGATCAAGGACATGGGCAACCTGTTGCCGGGGCACGGCGGCCTGCTCGACCGGCTCGACTCCCTGCTCCCCACCGCGGTCGTGGCGTGGGTGGTGCTCAGCCTGGTGGTGCCGGGGTGAGGCTCGGCCGTCGGGCGGTGCCCGCGCCCCCCATCCCCAGCCCCAACATCTGGCACTGGCCCGAGGTCTACGAGCGGGAGAACGCCGCGCAGGACGCCGACGGTGCGATCTGGGCCGCGCTGCGGGAGACCGTGCCGTGGGACGGCCTCGACGTGCTCGACGTCGGCTGTGGCGACGGCTTCCACCTGCCGGTCTTCGCCACCGGCGCAGCGTCGGTGATCGGGGTCGAGCCGTACCCGCCGTTGGTGGCACGGGCACGACGACGGGTCGGGGACCGTGCCCGGGTCCTGGAGGCCGGGGCGGCGGCACTGCCGTTACCGGATCGTTCCGCCGACCTGGTGCACGCCCGCACGGCGTACTTCTTCGGGCCGGGGTGCGAGCCGGGCCTGGCCGAGGCGCAGCGCGTGCTGCGCCCAGGTGGGGCGATCGCGGTCGTCGACCTCGACGCCTCGGTCGGCCCCTACGGCCCGTGGATGCGGGCGGACATCCCCGCTTACGATCCCGGCCGGGTCGAGCGGTTCTTCGCCGCGCAGGGCTTCTCGACGCGGCGGGTGCAGACGGTGTGGCGATTCCCCGACCGCGCCACCTGCGAAGCGGTATTGCGCATCGAGTTCTCGGCGGAGGTCGCCGAGCGCGCCGTCGCGCAGACCCCGGGCGTGACGATCCCGGTCGGCTACCGGCTCCACGTCCGCAGGGCGGGGATTACGCGAGGGTGATCCGGCCGCCCTCGACGGTGACGGCGCGGGGTGCGAGGCCGGTCTGCGCCGGTCCGGTGGTGACGGTGCCATCGAGGGCGAACACGCTGTTGTGGCACGGGCAGATGATGCTGCCGCCCTCCACCGACGCCACGTTGCAGCCCTGATGGGGGCACACGGTGGAGAACGCGGCGAACTCCCCGGCGGTGGCCTGGGTGACCACGACGCCCTGCTCGTCGAAGATCGCCGCGCTGCCCACGGGCACGTCGGTCGCGGCGCCCAGCTCGATGCCGGCCACACCCGCGGCGGCGTCGCTGTTCGAGCGGGTGGTGGGCGTCACGGTGGAGCAGCCGGCGGCGAGCATTCCGGCGCCGCCGAGTGCGGCTGCGACCCCGACGACCCTCCGGCGGCTGAGGTCGGGGGCGGGGATCGGGTCGTGCTGGGGCATGGCGGGATCTCCTGGCGGTAGGGACTCGTCGGGACGATCATCGCAAAGCGGATGTGGGCCGGCCGTGGGTTCCGGCGCCCGGGGGTCCCGCTACCGTGGAGCCCATGCGTGAGCCCACTGTTCCGGCACAGTTGTCGAAGCGGGTGCCGTACCTGGAGCCCGCGGCCGGCGCGGCGTGGTGGACGGTCGGGTGCGCCGCCCTCGGCGGCGGTTCGGGCACGGTGGTCCTCGCCGCCGGGCTCGGGCTCACCGCGGCGATGACCGTCGCGCTGCGCCGCCGGTTCGGTGCCGGCGCACCGTTGCCTCGGGGGGCCACCGGTCGGCTGTTGCGACTGTTCGGCATCACCGTCGCGCTGGTCGCGGTGGCCGCCACCGCGCTGGCCTACTTCGGGTTCGGGGAGCTGGCCGTCCCGGTGGCGTGCGCGATCGTCGGGGTGGCGCTGCTGCCGGTGTCGTCGGTGCTCGACGAGCGGGCGTTGGTCGCCGCCGGTGCCGTGTTGATGGTGCTCGGCGCGGCCGGCGCGCTGCTCGCACTCGGCTCGGCCGGTCTGCTGTACCCGCAGGGCGTCGTCGGACTGGTCGCGGGTGCGGTGCTGTGGACGGTCGGGGCGTACCGCACCGGAATGCTCGCCGACCTGCGGGGCGGCATCCGGCGCTGAACACCCTGCCCGTCGACCTGGCACACTGGACAGGTCATGACTGCTCTCCCCCTGGTGTTCGACGCGCCCAGGCGCGCACTCCCGCCCCGCCATCTCGCCGACCTCGATCCCGCGCAGCGCCGGGCAGCCGTCGGCGAGCTCGGCCTGCCCGAGTTCCGTGCCGACCAGCTCGCCCGGCACTACTTCGGCCGGTTCACCACCGACGTCGACACCATGACCGACGTGCCTGCCGCCGCGCGCGAGACCCTGCGGGGCCTGCTGCCGTCGCTGGTCGTGCCGGTCCTGGAGCAGTCCTGCGACGACGGGGCCACGCGCAAGACCCTGTGGAAGGGGCATGACGGCACCCGGGCCGAGTCCGTGCTGATGGGCTACCCCGACCGCGCGACGGTGTGCGTGTCCAGCCAGGCCGGCTGCGGCATGGCGTGCCCCTTCTGCGCCACCGGCCAGGGCGGGCTGGAGCGCAACCTGTCCACGGCCGAGATCGTCGAGCAGGTCCGGCAGGCCGCGGCCGCCGCGCGTGACGGGGCGCTGGGGCGGCCCGCCCGGCTGTCCAACGTCGTCTTCATGGGCATGGGTGAGCCGCTCGCCAACTACACGCGGGTGGTCGCGGCGTTGCGGCGGATCACCGCACCCGCACCCGACGGCCTGGGCATCTCCGCGCGCGGTGTCACCGTCTCGACGGTCGGGCTGGTGCCGGCGATCGACAGGCTCACGGCCGAGGGCCTGCCGGTGACGCTCGCGGTGTCGTTGCACACCCCCGACGACGAGCTGCGCGACACGCTCGTGCCGGTCAACAAACGGTGGAAGGTCTCCGAGGTGCTCGGCGCAGCCCGCCGCTACGCCCAGGCCACCGGGCGCCGGGTGTCGATCGAGTACGCCCTGATCCGCGACGTCAACGACCAGCCGTGGCGCGCGGACCTCCTTGGGAAGCTGCTGCGCCAGGACATCGGCGCCCGGTTCGTCCACGTCAACCTGATCCCGCTCAACCCGACGCCCGGCAGCGAGTGGGACGCCTCCCCGCGCCCGGTGCAGGACGAGTTCGTGCGGCGCGTCCTGGCCGCGGGCGTGGCGTGCACGGTGCGTGACACCCGCGGCCGGGAGATCGCCGCGGCGTGCGGGCAGCTCGCGGCGTCCCAGGTCTGACGGGCCCAGGTCCGACGTGGCCCGGTACGGCGCGCAGTTCGGGCCGGACGTCACGTTCCTCGGGGTGCGGCGCTGCGACATCGGCGACGCCGCGTCCTACGCGGGCGCCGACGTCGTGATACTCGGCGCGCCGTTCGACGGCGTGCTCGGAGGCGACCACTCCATCGCCTTCGCCGACGCACGGGGGGTGGCCGAGGTGCTCGGGTACGGCCGCGTCTCGATGATCCATTTCGATGCGCACGCCGACACCGGCGACATCGAGTTCGGCTCGCTGTGAGGACACGGGCAGCCGATGCGGCGGCTGATCGAGTCCGGTGCGCTGCGCGGCGACCGGTCCCTGCAGATCGGGTTGCGCGGCTACTGGCCCGGGCCCGCGACGCTCGACTGGATGGCCGCGCAGGGCATGCGGTCCTACGAGATGACCGAGATCGTGCACCGGGGCCTGACCGCGTGCCTGACCGAGGCGTTCGCGACCGCGGTCGACGACTGCGACGGCGTCTTCCCGTCCGTCGACATCGACGTCTGCGACCCGGGCCACGCCCCCGGTACGGGCACCCCGGAACCGGGCGGCCTGACGGCGCGCGAGCTTCTCGACGCCGTGCGCCGCGTGTGCCTGGAGCTGCCCGTCGTCGGGATGGACGTGGTGGAGGTCAGCCCGCCCTAGGACCACGCCGACATCACCGCGGCGCCGGCCAACCGGGTGGTCCTCGAGGCCCTCTCGGCGCTGGCGCGACGCCGGACGGGCGAACCGCTCGACCCGGCCCGCCCGCTGCTGGACTGGTGACCGCCGCTCCGACCAGCCCCAGCACCTCGGCCAGGTCGAACGTCACGGGCTGCTCCAGCTGGGCGTAGGTGCACGACTCCGGATCGCGGTCCGGGCGCCACCGGACGAACTGCGCGGTGTGCCGGAACCGCACGCCCTCCATGTAGTCGTAGCGCACCTCCACCACCCGCTCGGGACGCAGCGGGACGAACGAGAGGTCCTTGCCGGCGTTCCAGCGGCTGGTCTCGGCCTTGCGCGGGGTGCGCTCGCCGTCCTCCTGCTTCGCCCACGCCCACGGGTGGTCGTCGAAGGTGGTGACGAGCGGCGCGAGCTCGGAGAGCAGGGCCCGGCGCCGGGCCATCGGCAGTGCGCCGATCACGCCGACCGAGGCCAGGTGGCCGTTCTCCTGGTAGAGCCCGAGCATCAGCGAACCGATCGCGTCCGGCCCGGACTTGTGCACGCGGTACCCGGCCACCACGCAGTCCGCCGTCCGTTCGTGCTTGATCTTGGTCATCACGCGCCTGTCGGGCTCGTAGCGCTGGTCGGGCCGCTTGGCGATCAGCCCGTCGAGGCCCGCGCCCTCGAAACGGTCGAACCAGACCGTCGCCAGGTCGTGGTCCTCGGTGATCGGCGTGACGTGCACCGGCGGCGCGGCGTCGGCCAGCGCCTCCTCCAGCCGGGCCCGGCGTTCGCGGAACGGGCGGCCCGTCAGGTCCTCGTCGCCCAGTGCCAGCAGGTCGAACGCGACGAAGCTCGCCGGCGTCTCCCGCGCCAGCATGGTGACCCGGCTCGTGGCGGGGTGGATCCGCTGCTGGAGCACCTCGAACTCGAGCGAGTTGCGCTCGCGGTCGACCACCACGATCTCGCCGTCGACGACCGCGCGCTGCGGGAAGTTCGCGAGCACCGCCTCCACGACCTCCGGGAAGTAGCGGGTCAGCGGCTTCTCGTTGCGGCTGCCGATCTCCACGTCGGGACCGTCGCGGAAGACGATCGAACGGAAGCCGTCCCACTTGGGCTCGTACAGCTGGCCCGCAGGGATCGCGGGCAGCGGCTTGGCCAGCATCGGCTTGACGGGCGGCATGACGGGCAGGTCCACGGGCCCATCCTGCCCCGGCGCGGCACGAACCGGCCGCGCGCCCGGCCGGATCGTCCTCCCAGCCCTGCCGGCAGCCGCGGACCGGACATGACGCCTCACTCATCCAGGTCCTGGACGTCGGGGGCCGCCGGGATCCCTGCTCCGTCGCGGTCGGCCCAGTCCAGGAGCTCGTCGATGGAGAAGACGGCGTCGTCGATGCCGGCGTGGAGATCGCCCAGCTCGGCGAAGCGGGCGGGGACGGTGGCGATGGTGAAGTCGCCGGGCTCGGCGTCGTCGATCTCGTCCCATCGGATCGGGGTGGACACCACGCCCTCGGACACGCCGCGAACCGAGTAGGCCGCGGCGATGGTGTGGTCCCGGGCGTTCTGGTTGAAGTCCACGAAGATCGACGCCGGGTCGCGGTCCTTGCGCCACCACGTCAGGTCCACCAGGTCACAGCGCCGCCCGACCTCCCGGGCGAACGCGTGGGCCGCGCGCCGGACGTCGGGGAAGCCGTGCTCGGGGGCAATGCGGACGTAGACGTGCATGCCCTTGCCGCCCGAGGTCTTCGGGAAACCGGTGGCGCCGAGCTCGTCGAGCACCGCGTGCGCGACGTGCGCCACGCGCCGGACGTCGGCGTAGGTCGCGTCCGGCATCGGGTCCAGGTCGACGCGCCATTCGTCGGGCCGCTCGACGTTCGCGCGCCGTGAGTTCCACGGGTGGAACTCGACGGTCGACATCTGCACGGCCCACACGACATCGGCGGGGTGGGCGACGCACAGCTCGTCGGCGTGGCGGTTGTAGCGGGGGAAGTGCACCCGCACGGTGGGCACCCAGTCCGGCGCGCCGCGCGGCAGCCGCTTCTGGTGCACCTTCTCGCCCGTCACACCGGTCGGGTAGCGGTGCAACATGCAGGGCCGGTCACGCAGGGCGCGCACGATCCCGTCGGACACGGCCAGGTAGTAGCGGGCCAGGTCCAGCTTGGTCTCCCCCCGGGCGGGGAAGTACACCCGGTCGGGGTTGCTCAGCCGGACGGTCCGGTCACCGATCTCCAGCTCGACGGCGGGACCCACGGGCGCTCAGCGGCGCCAGGAGTTGCGCTTGCCCGCGGCCTGCAGGACCAGGGCGAAGGCGATCAGTGCGGCGATGCCGAACAACCAGTAGTCGTGCAGCCGGTTCTGGTAGTCGCCCAACGTGAACAGGATCAGGATCACGATGGTGGCGATGCCCGCGGCGGTGCTGCCGAACGGGAACGTGCCGTGCCAGCCCCACTCGGCCGACGGCTCGTCCTCGGGGTCCACCGCGGGCCGCTGCACCGGCTCTCGGGACTTCCTCGCCACGCCGTCCTCCTGATCCGGTCGGGCCCACGGCCCGGGTGGCCTCATCCTCGCACAACATCGCCGCGTGGATGATGGTCGGTGATGAGTACCCGTTCCGTCCTCGTGCTGGGCTCCACCGGCTCCGTCGGCACCCAGGCCCTCGACCTGCTCGCCGCCCATCCCGACCGGTTCACCGTCGCCGGGCTCGCGGCGGGAGGCGGGGACGTCGCGCTGCTCGCGCGACAGATCCGCGAGCACGGCGTCACGCGGGTGGCGGTGGCGCAGGACGCCGCCGCGGCGACGCTGCGCCGTTCGCTGCCGGGCATGGGGCTGCGCGGCGTCGAGGTGTGGAGCGGGCCCGGCGCCGCCACCGAGCTCACGGCCGCGTCGGGCGCGGACGTCGTGCTCAACGCCATCACCGGCTCGGTCGGGCTCGGGCCGAGCATGGCCGCACTCGCCTCGGGCGCGGTGCTGGCCCTGGCCAACAAGGAGTCGCTGGTCGCGGGCGGTTCGCTGGTGACCCGCGCGGCGGCCCCCGGCCAGATCGTGCCGGTGGACTCCGAGCACTCCGCGCTGGCCCAGTGCCTGCGCGGCGGCCGGGCGGAGGAGGTGGAGCGGCTGGTGCTCACCGCGTCCGGCGGGCCGTTCCGCGGCCGGGACCGCGACGAGCTGGCCGGCGTCACCGTCGAGCAGGCGCTCGCGCACCCGACCTGGGCCATGGGTCCGGTGATCACCATCAACTCGGCCACGCTGATCAACAAGGGTCTCGAGCTGATCGAGGCGCACCTGCTGTTCGACGTGCCCTACGACCGGATCGACGTGGTGGTGCACCCGCAGTCGGTGGTCCATTCCATGGTCACCTTCGTGGACGGCTCGACGCTCGCGCAGGCCGGCCCGCCGGACATGACGCTGCCGATCGCGCTGGCACTGGGCTGGCCGGACCGGTTGCCGGGTGCCGCGGCGGCGTGCCGCTGGGACACCGCCCAGAGCTGGACGTTCGAGCCGCTCGACGAGGACGCCTTCGCGGGCGTGCGGCTCGCGCGCGCCGCGGGCACGACGGGTGGCTGCGTGCCCGCCGTGCTCAACGCGGCCAACGAGGAGGCCGTCGCGGCGTTCGTCGCGGGTGCGCTGTCGTTCACCGGCATCACCGACGTGCTGGAGCGTGTGCTCGACGCCGCAGGCGGCTGGTCGGCCGACCCGGCTACCGTGGACGACGTGCTGGCGGCTGAGGACTGGGCTCGTGCCCACGCGCGCGAACTGGCGTCGCTCATCGCAGGCGGAGCCTGCACCGACACGAGCCGACCCGGGGTGACGACATGATGACCGTGATCGGGATCGTGCTGTTCTTCGTCGGGATCCTGCTGTCGGTGGCCTGGCACGAGCTCGGCCACTTCACCACGGCCAGGTGGTTCGGGGTCAAGGTGCCCGAGTTCTTCGTCGGGTTCGGTCGCACGATCTGGTCACGCAAGGTCGGCGAGACGGAGTTCGGGCTCAAGGCCGTCCCGCTCGGCGGGTACATCCGGATGATCGGGATGATCCCGCCCGCCAAGGGCGAGGGGACACTCGGCCGCAGCCGCCGCACCGGCCCGTTCCAGGGCCTCATCGACGATGCCCGCCAGCAGTCGGCGCTCGACGTCCTCCCCGAGGACGAGCACCGCCAGTTCTACCTGCGGGCCCCGTGGAAACGCATCGTCGTGATGTTCGCCGGGCCGTTCATGAACCTGATCCTCGCCGTCGCGCTGTTCGCGATCGTGCTGATGGGTATCGGGGTGCCGAGCGACACGACCGTGGGATCGGTGAGCGCCTGCGTGGTGCCGGCGTCGGCCGAGACCGAGACCTGCCCGCCGGGCGCCCCGCTCACGCCCGCGGCGGCGGCCGGTGTCCAGCCGGGCGACCGGATCGCGTCCATCGCGGGGAAGACCATCGGCGAGGCCGAGGGAACCGAGCTGCGGGAGACGATCCGCGCCTCGTCGGGGTCGGTACCGATCGTCGTCGACCGGGGCGGCTCCCTCGTGCCACTGACGGTCACCCTCGTACCGAACCAGCTCAGCAGCCTGACCGAGCGAGGCGTCTTCGAGCAGGGCAGTTTCCTCGGCGTCGGCCTCGTGCGGGGGGCCTACGTCCGTCAGGACGCCGGCGCCGTCGCCGACCAGATCGGCGCGATCCTCGCTCGCACCGGGAGTGCGATCGTTGCTCTGCCCTCGCGGGCTCCGGCGCTGTTCGGTTCGGCTTTCCTGGGCGAGGAACGCGACCAGAACGGTCCGCTGGGCATCGTGGGCGCGTCGAGGATCGGCGGGGAGATCCTCGCGCAGGAGGCGCCGGTCCTCGACGAGATCGCGTTCTTCCTGCAGCTCCTGGCCGGTGTGAACATCTCGCTGTTCCTGTTCAACCTGCTGCCCATCCCGCCGCTGGACGGCGGGCAGATCTTCCCGGCGGTGTGGGAGTCCGTCAAACGGCGGATCGCGAGGCTGCGCGGGCGCCCCGACCCCGGGCCGGTGGACGTCGCGAAGCTGATGCCGGTGTCCTATGTGGTCGCGCTGGTGTTCATCGCCTTTAGCGGAGTTCTGTTGATCGCCGACGTCGTCAACCCCGTGCGGCTGTTCTGATGGCCGCGCCGCTGTCCGAGCCGTCGCCGTCCGACGCGCGCCCCCTGGCCGTGTTCGACGTCGACGGCGTGCTGGCCGACGTCCGGCACCGGCTGCACCACCTGGAGGCTCGGCCGCAACGCTGGGAACGGTTCTTCCGGGCCGCCGACCGCGATCCTGTCCTCGAGGAGGGGGCCGATCGGCTGCCCGCGCGCTACATGAAGCGGGAGGTGCTGCGCACCCTGGCGGGCACCCGCGACGTCGCCTCGGTCCTCGACGATCACCCGGCCGTCGTCGCCGTACTGGAGGCCGACGGCTGGCCGGTCGAGCTGGCGACCTGGCTGCCGCACTCGTCGACGTTGCAGAGCGCCCAGGAGGTCGAGGGCCGCACCTGACGCGTGGGCGCCGAGGCCTCGCCAGGGGGAGCGCGCGCGTGTCGTGGGCCTCACGGCGCGAGGGTGCGCAGCAGGGGATACTGGAGCCCGTGAACGTCTCCCTGGGCATGCCCGTACCCCCCGCCCCGACCCTGTCCGATCGCCGGCGGACCCGGCAACTGCAGGTCGGCACGGTCGGAGTCGGATCCGACCACCCCATCTCGGTGCAGTCGATGACCACCACCCTGACCTCCGACGTCGACGCCACGCTGCAGCAGATCGCCGAGCTCACCGCGGCGGGCTGCGACATCGTGCGGGTGGCGTGCCCGAGCCAGGACGACGCCGACGCCCTGCCCGCGATCGCGCGCAAGTCGCAGATCCCCGTGATCGCCGACATCCACTTCCAGCCCAAGTACGTGTTCGCCGCCATCGAGGCGGGCTGCGCCGCCGTGCGCGTCAACCCGGGCAACATCCGCAAGTTCGACGACCAGGTCAAGCAGATCGCGGCCGCGGCGCGCGACCACGGCACCCCGATCCGGATCGGGGTCAACGCGGGCTCGCTCGACAAGCGGCTGATGAACAAGTACGGCAAGGCCACGCCCGAGGCGCTGGTCGAGTCGGCGATGTGGGAGGCGGGCCTGTTCGCCGAGCACGACTTCCACGACATCAAGATCTCGGTCAAGCACAACGACCCGGTCGTCATGATCCGCGCCTACGAGCTGCTCGCGGAGCAGTGCGACTACCCGCTGCACCTGGGCGTCACCGAGGCGGGCCCGGCGTTCCAGGGCACCATCAAGTCGGCCGTCGCGTTCGGGGCGCTCCTGCGCCAGGGCATCGGCGACACGATCCGTGTCTCGCTCTCGGCCCCTCCCGTCGAGGAGGTCAAGGTCGGCATCCAGATCCTGCAGTCGCTCAACCTCAAGCAGCGCAAGCTCGAGATCGTGTCCTGCCCGTCCTGCGGTCGCGCGCAGGTGGACGTCTACAAGCTCGCCGACGAGGTCACCGCCGGGCTCACGGGCATGGAGGTGCCGCTGCGCGTCGCCGTCATGGGGTGTGTCGTGAACGGCCCGGGGGAGGCCCGGGAGGCCGACCTCGGCGTGGCATCGGGCAACGGCAAGGGCCAGATCTTCGTCAAGGGCGAGGTCATCAAGACCGTGCCCGAACACGCCATCGTCGAGACCCTCATCGAGGAGGCCATGAAGCTGGCCGAGACCATGGAGGCGGCAGGCGGCGGCGGGGGCGCACCGCACGTCTCGGTCGGCTGAGGAGTGCGCACTCCACCGGAGATCCACGCCGCCACACCCGCGGCGTCCACCACCCGGCCCGTCGTGTCGTCGACCCGCGCGATGTGGCACCGTAGGAGGGTGCTTCGAGTCGCCGGAGCGCGGCTCCTCGACGACCGGGACCGCGCCGGAGTGCGCGCGGCCCTGGAGAGCGATCCGGTGGCTGCCTGCATGGTCGCCGCCCGTGTCGAGGTGGCCGGGCTGGACCCGTGGCGGCTCGGGGGCGAGCTGTGGGCCGTCGGCTCCAGGATGGACGGCCTGTGCTTCTCCGGAGCCAATCTCGTGCCGCTGCGCGGCGAACGGTCGGCACTGCGCGCCTTCGCGGACCGCGCTCGCCGCCACGGCCGCGGCTGCTCCTCGCTCGTGGGGCGTGCCGAGCTCGTGCTCCCGCTGTGGGACGACCTCGCCGGCGACTGGGCCCCGGCCCGCGAGGTGCGTGGTGACCAGCCGCTGATGATGCTCGCCGGGCCGCCCGAGGTGAGCCCCGACCCGTTCGTACGACCCGTCCGCCCCTCGGAGCTCGACCGGTACCTCCCTGCCGCCATCGCGATGTTCACCGAGGAGGTGGGCGTCGACCCGAGGACCGGTGACGGGGGAGTCGGCTACCGGACGCGTGTCGCCGAGCTCGTCGCGGCCGGGCGGGCGTTCGCCCGGTTCGAGGGCGACGAGGTGGTGTTCAAGGCCGAGATCGGCGCGCTGTCCTCGCGGGTCGGCCAGATCCAGGGTGTGTGGGTGCACCCGGCGTGGCGCGGGCGTGGGTTGGGCACCCGGGGCACCGCTGCCGTCGCCGACCGGCTGGCCGTGATGGGCCGGACGTCGAGCCTGTACGTCAACGGATTCAACCAGGTGGCGCGCTCCGCGTACTCCCGGATCGGATTCGCGCAGGTCGGCAGCTTCGCGACCATCCTGTTCTGACCGCCCCCGCCCGAGCGGACCGGGTGATCACGGAACTCACAGCCCCTCGCTAGGCTGCACCTCGACAGGGTGACGCCAGCCGAACGGAGACCACGATCGTGACACAGGAACCAGCCACCATCGACACGACCGTCGCGCACTCGCCCCGGATCTGGAACTACTGGCTCGGCGGCAAGGACAACTACGAGGTCGACCGGATGGTCGGTGACCAGTTCCGGGAGATCTTCCCGGCGATCGTCGACATCGCGCGGTCGTCACGCCTGTTCCTGAGCCGCGCGGTGGAGCACCTGGCCGGTGAGGCCGGGGTCGATCAGTTCCTCGACATCGGCACCGGCCTGCCGACCGTCGACAACACCCACCAGGTCGCCCAGCGGGTCGCTCCGTCCGCGAGGGTCGTCTACGTCGACAACGACCCGGTCGTGCTGGCCCACGCGCGCGCCCTGCTGCTCGGTTCGCCCGAGGGGTCCACCACCTACATCGACGCCGACCTCTACGAGACCGACGCGATCCTGGACAGCGCGGCGCGGAGCCTGGACCTCGACCGGCCCGTCGCACTCGTGCTCATGAACATCCTCGGCCACGTGCCCGACATGGACCTGGCACGGTCGGTCGTCACGCGCCTGGTCGACCGACTGCCGTCCGGGAGCTACCTGGTCGTCGCGGACGGGACCAACGTCGTCGACGGCCCGGCCTTCGACGCCGCGATCGAGATGTGGAACCAGGCCGGCTCGCTGCCCTACCACCTGCGCAAGCCCGAGCAGATCGCGCAGTTCTTCGACGGCATGGAGCTGCTGGAACCCGGTGTGGTGTCCTGCAGCCGCTGGCGGGCGCCGGGTACCAGCCCCGCCGCCGAGGTGGACGAGTTCTGCGCGGTGGGCCGCAAGCCGTAGTACCGGGCCCGGGCCTCGCGTCAGGCGAAGAGCTTCTCCTGCTCCTCGCGCAGGGCGTCCACCAGGCGGCCCGGAGGCAGGGTCACGTCGGCGTAGGTGAGCACCGCGTCCTTGGCGACGTCACGGACCAGCGTGGCGCCCTGCGCCACCCCCATCGGCAGCAGGCCCTCGGTGCGGGTGACGGGCGTCGCCTCGGCCACGCCGTAGGTGTCGTAGCCGCCGAGGCCGTCGACGGTGTGACCGGCCGACAGGTCCCGCTTGGCGGTGGCGACGACGTCGACCCGCGGACCGGCGGGCGGGCAGAGCGCGGCGTCGGCGAAGTCGACGGCGCGGACGACGGAGTTCGGCACCTCGAAGTGGCAGAGGTGGTACGGGGTGTAGAAGCTGTACAGCGGGCCCTTGCCGAGCTTGTAGAGCTCCAGGTAGTGGCGCTGCTTCGGGTCGTCATGGGTGCCGAGCACGTAGACGCCGGGGCCCGGCTTGGCCTTGACCACGTAGTCGACGATGCCGCCGAGCGACTTCAGCTCGTCGACGTCGTACCGCTCCGTGAGCTCGTCGACGTGGCCCTCGTGGTCCCAGCCGTTCATGCCGCGCCTCGGGACGGTCAGCCCGAACGCGTTGGCCACGATCGCCTGCTCGAAGCTGATCTTGGTGCCGTCGGCGAAGCTGGTGACCATGTAGGGGTCCTGTCCCCAGCGCTGCGCGAACTCCTTCTGCGTGGTCGGCGTGCGGTACTCGTCCTGCAGGCCCTTGATGTTCCCCGCGACGAGCGGTGTGACGCCCATGCCCTTCACGAACCGCAGCAGGTTGGCCTGCACGCCGGGCTGGTCGCCGTCGGCGCCGGTCAACACGACCCCGGCGGCGCGGGCGCGGTGGGCGAGCAGCGGGCCGACCGTCCCGTCGAGCTCGGCGTTCATCGTCACGACGGGCAGCCCGGCGTCGATCGCGGCGACCGTGATGCGCGCGCCGAACTCGACGGCACCGGTGACGTCGACGAGGCAGTCCAGCTGTTCCGACGCCACCAGCTCGAACGCGTCCTCCAGTACTGCGGGGCGTCCGGCGGCGATCGCGGTGTCCAGCTCGGAGGTGCCCGAGACGGCCACCGGCTCGACACCGGCTTCGGCGTAGGCACGCTCTGCGTTGGCGAGAGTCCGGTTCGCGACAGCGACGAGCGACATGCCCGGTACCGAGTTGACGATCTGGTTGGCCAGTCCGCGGCCCATGAACCCGGCGCCGACCATGCCGACGCGGATCGGGCGCCGCTGCGCCTCGCGCGTGCGCAGCGCGGTGTCGAGGATGATCATCGGGCCTCCACCGACATCTCGGACAGCAGCGGCCAGGCGGCGTCCTTCTCCGACACGATCACCGGCGGGACCGGCCAGTCGACGCCGATCGCCGCGTCGTCCCACCGCAGGCCTCGCTCGGCGCCCGGGGTGTACGCGGTGGATACCTGGTAGACCACCTCGGCTGAGTCGGTGAGCGTGAGGTAGGCGTGGGCGAAGTTGCGGGGTACGTACATCGCCGTGCGATTGTCCTGCGTGAGCTCGGCGCCGAACCACTGCATGTGGGTCGGCGACTCCGGGCGCAGGTCCACGATCACGTCGTAGATGGCGCCCCGGTAGCAGCGGATCAGCTTCGTCTCCGCGTCGGGCTCCAGCTGGAAGTGGAACCCGCGCAGGGTGCCCGCCTTGTGGTTGAAGGAGATGTTGGCCTGCTCGACGAGCGGCTCGAGACCGGCGTCGAGGAACTCCTGGCGGCAGAACGCACGGGCGAAGAAGCCGCGGTCGTCCTCCAGCAGCTTCAGGTCGACCAGCGCGGCACCGGGGAGCGGGGTGGTGTGAATCAGCATCGGTTGCGGTCTCGTCCTTCGATCGCGGGCCGTCGGTGAGCATTGAGGGTAGTGGCGGGGCCTGGGGGTCGGGCATCGGCATACTCGTCGCCATGCCGTCCGCCCGCCCGACCCGTCCCGTCCGGCGGATGTCCGCTCTGCTCACCGCCGTCGGGGTCCTGATCAGCATCGGCGGTTGTGGCCTTTTCGGGAAGGACGGGCCGGAGGAGACGGTCGCCGCCTTTCTCGCGGCCTGGTCCGCCGGCGACGACGCGGGCGCCGCGGTCCTCACCGACGATCCGCCGGCGGCGGCCGAGGTACTGGCGACGAGCCGCGGGACGCTGGCGCCCGAGAGGATCGACGCCACCCTCGCGCAGCTGCGCACGGCCACCGATCGGGCGGCCGCGTCGATCGACGTCACGTGGATCCTCGGACCGGACCGGGCCTGGAGCTACCTCGGGGAGATCCAGCTCCTCGCCGCCCCGGACACCGAACAGGGCTGGCAGGTGGCATGGGCTCCAACTGTCGTGCACCCGCGGTTGGCGGTCGGGCAGCGGTTGGCGACCCAGACCGACGAGGCGACGCCGGCGCCCGTCGTCGACCGGGCGGGTGTACCGGTGCTCGCGGCGACCCCCGTGGTGTCGGTGTTGCTGGATCGGCTCGCGACCGGCGACCTGCCCACCGTCGCGGGCGCGCTGGCCCAGGCCCTGGCGCCGCTGGAGCCCACCATCACCGCGCAGTCGATCACCGATGGTGCGGCACGGACGCCCGACGGGCAGGCCTACACCGTCGCCGTCCTGCGCGACGCCGACTATCAGATCGTCAAGCCCGCCGTCTACGAGCTCCCGGGCGTCCGGTTCAGCACCGCGGAACGGCTGCTGGCCCCGAACGCCGGCTTCGCGCGACAGGTGCTGCCCGGCGTCCGCACCGAGACGGCGTCGCAGGTCGAGGGGATCGCCGGGTGGTCGGTGCTCGTCGTCGACGCCTCCGGGGCCACCGTGGCCACGCTCGTCGAACAGGCCCCGCGGCCGGGAAGCACCGTCACCGTCGGGCTGGACCGTGTGGTGCAGGACGCGGCCGAGGACGCCGTCGAACCGTTGGGACAGCAGGCGATGATCGTCGCCGTCGCACCGTCGAGCGGGGAGATCCTCGCCGTCGCCCAGAACGGCCCGGCCGATGCCGCGGGTGCGCTGGCCCTGACCGGCCGCTACCCGCCCGGGTCGACCTTCAAGATGGCCACGGCCGTGGCCGCGATCACCGCGACCGGCCTGACCACGACCTCGCCCGTCGCGTGTCCCGGCACCATCGTGATCGGGGGCCGTCCGGTGCCGAACGCGGGTGGCTTCGACCTCGGCACCGTGCCGCTGCTCACGGCGTTCACCCGGTCGTGCAACACCACGTTCGCGCAGATCGGTTCGCAGCTCGGGCCCGACGCCCTGCCCACCGCGGCGGCGGGACTCGGCCTGGGTGCGGACTACGCCATCCCGGGGATGGTGACCATCACCGGTTCCGTGCCCGTCTCCGACGACGTCGTGCAGCGCGCGGAGAACGGGATCGGCCAGGGCCAGGTGCTGGCGAGCCCGCTGGGCATGGCCCTGATGGCCGCGACGGTGGCCCGGGGGACACCGGTGGTGCCCGAGCTCGTCCGCGGGCGTCCCACGCAGGTCGTGAAGCCGGGGACGGCTCCCGACCCCGCCGCCGTCGACCAGCTCCGCCAGATGATGCGCGCCGCCGTCACCGAGGGCACGGGCGCCCGGTTGGCCGGGCTCGGCGAGGTGCACGGCAAGACCGGAACGGCCGAGTTCACGAACGACGGGCGGGCCCACGGGTGGTTCGTCGGGTACCGGGGCGACGTCGCGTTCGCCGTCCTCGTCGTGGACAGCGGGTCGTCCGAGCCCGCGGTGGCGGCTGCCGAGCGCTTCCTCGCGGCCCGGTAGCGTGGAACCCGGTACCGGCGGGCCCGGTCCTTGGTGGTGTGGCGATACCCCAACGGCGGGACACGGGCCCGCGCCGGGGGCCTACACTGGGCCGTATGGGCTACACCCGGATCGCGGCACTCGCGCTCGCGGCCGATGTCGTCGCCGTCGTGGTGTTCGCGGCCGTCGGTCGGACGAGCCACGCCGAAGCCGACGACGTGATCGGGCTGCTCGCCACCGCCGTGCCGTTCCTCGTCGGTCTCGCGGTGGCCTGGGCCACACCACTGGTACGCGACCGACCCGCGGGTCTGCGTGCGGGTGCGGTCGTACTGGCCGGCACGGTGGTGATCGGGCTGGCCCTGCGCGCGGGCTTCACCGGACGACTGCCGGTGAGCTTCGCCGTGGTCACGGTCGTCGCCCTCGCGGTGCTGCTGCTGGGCTGGCGGGCGCTGTCGGTCGCTGTGGCGCACGGGGTGGCTCAGCGCGTCCGCTGATCGCCTCCCGCCGGGTGGGTCCGACCTGCACCGGTCCGACCTACGGGGATCCGGGTTGCCCTGGTTCCGACCTACACTGGGGTCATGTCCGCCCGCACGCTGCTCGTTCCCGGTGTCGTCTCGCCGATCCGCCCGGTTCCGGCGCACATCCCGCGCCCGGAGTACGTCGGCAGGCCCAAGCCCGCGCGCAGCACCGAGCCGTGGGTGCAGACGCCCGAGGTGATCGAGGCCATGCGCCCGGCGGGCCGGATCGCCGCGCAGGCCCTGGCCGCCGGTGGCGCGGCGGTGGCGCCGGGGGTCACGACCGAGGAGATCGACCGCGTGGTCCACGAGTTCCTCGTCGACCACGACGCGTACCCGTCGACGCTGGGCTACAAGAACTTCCCGAAGTCGTGCTGCACGAGCCTCAACGAGGTGATCTGCCACGGCATCCCGGACTCCACCGTCGTCCAGGACGGCGACATCGTCAACATCGACGTCACGGCGTTCATCGGAGGCGTCCACGGCGACACGAACGCCACCTTCCTCGCCGGTGACGTCTCCGAGGAGGACCGCCTGCTCGTCGAGCGCACCCGTGAGGCGATGATGCGCTCGATCAAGGCGGTGCGGCCGGGCCGGGAGCTCAACGTCGTCGGCCGCGTGATCGAGTCCTACGCGAAGCGCTTCGGCTACGGCGTCGTGCGCGACTTCACCGGGCACGGGATCGGGCGCAGCTTCCACAGCGGGCTCGTGGTCCTGCACTACGACGAGCCGGATGTGCACACCGTGCTCGAGCCCGGTATGACGTTCACGATCGAGCCCATGATCACCCTCGGCGGCATCGACTACGACATCTGGGACGACGACTGGACCGTGGTCACCCAGGACCGGTCCCGCACGGCCCAGTTCGAGCACACCGTTCTTGTCACCGCCGACGGCGCGGAGATCCTCACCGTCGCCTGACCGGGCACTTCGACCCCGACTCGCGCGCATCTAGACCCCGGCTCCCTCGCGCCCAGACCCGGACTCGCGCGCGCCCAGACCCCGACTCGCG
>Ga0105049_10000256_pt1 | contig 55728 bp, 48 predicted proteins | sample MAT06_FD_78087 | JGI IMG/M metagenome (GOLD analysis project Ga0105049, IMG submission 78087) | Freshwater microbial communities from Lake Fryxell liftoff mats and glacier meltwater in Antarctica - MAT-06 | ecosystem: Environmental > Aquatic > Freshwater > Ice > Liftoff microbial mat | place...
ATAGAAGGCGGAACCCATGTCGGCCGCGATCCGGCCGCTGCCGGCCAGCTCGACGAAACGCGGAAGCGATCCACGCCAGAGATCCATGCGGACAGCCTTTCCCCACGGCCGAACGTCCCGGTCCGCCAGCGCGGCGCGCGGCGGCTCTCTGGTCGGGTACGAGCCGCGGATGATAGCTGTCCGGTCCGCGCCGCCGACCGACGCCCGGGCAGTACGACCCTCGAACCGCGCCGGAACTGGACGTCCCCCCCTCCGTCAGCTCAAAAGCCCGATCCAGGCCGCATAGTCGCGCCGGCGCAGCATCGTTCGGTCCCGCGCGGTATCGTCTTCGCCCCGCTCCGGGCTCCACAGTGACCTCACGACACCCCTACGTCACCCTCGTCCACCTCGGCTGCGCCCGGAATCTGATCGACTCGGAGGTCCTCCTCGGCCGCATGGCGGAGGAGGGGCTCATCGTGACCGACGATCCGGATTCGGCGCACACGGTCGTGCTCAACACGTGCTCGTTCATCGGGCCGGCGCGCGAGGAGTCGGAGACGGCGATCCGCGATCTGCTCGCCAAGAAGCGCAAAGGCGACATCGAGCGCGTCGTCGTCGCGGGCTGCCTCGTCCAGCGTTTCCGGCACGACCTCGAGGCGCAGTTCCCCGAGGTCGATCTCTTCAGCGAGATCTCCGACTACCGCGCGCTCGCTCAGGGCGTGCGCGCGCTGACCGAAGGCAAGGCCGGCGTGCCGCGCTACATCGAGGGGCCCGAGACGAAGCCGGCTGAGCGCGAGGGCGCGCGGCTGCTCTCGACGCCGAAGAGCTACGCGTACCTGCGCATCAGCCACGGCTGCGACCACCTGTGCTCGTTCTGCGCGATCCCCTCGATCCGCGGGAAACACCGCTCGAAATCGCTGGCCGACGTCGTGAGCGAGGCGCAGGAGCTCGTCGCGAGCGGCGTGCGCGAGCTCATCATCGTCGCCGAGGACTCGACCGCGTGGGGACGCGAGATCGGCAGCGAACTGCCGGACCTCGTCGAAGCCGTGGCGCAGGTGCCGGGCCTCGTGCGCGTGCGCGTCATGTACGCGTACCCGAACCGTTTCCCGTGGCGGTTGACCGAGGTCATGCGCGCGCATCCGGCGGCCGTCCACTACCTCGACATCCCGATCCAGCACATCGCGACGAACGTGTTGCGCGCCATGCGCCGCCACGGGTCGGGCGATCAGGTGCGCAAGATCCTCGACCGGCTGCGCGGCGACGTGCCGGGTATCGTCCTGCGCACGACCGTTCTGCTCGGATTCCCGGGCGAAACGGACGCGGACGCGGCGGAGCTCGCGCAGTTCGTCGAGGAGTACGAGCTGGGCCGCGTGGGCACGTTCACGTACTCGCCCGAGCAGGGCACGAGCGCGTGGGGGATGGCCGGCGAAGTGCCCGCGAACGTCGCGCGCGAGCGCGAGAAGGCCGTGCAGGAAGCGCGCGACCGCGTGCTGCGGAAGACGCAGACGGCGCGCGTCGGGACCGAAGTCGACGTCTTGATCGACGAAGTGCACGAGCGCGGCAAGGTCCTCGTCGGACGCCCGGCGAGCGACGCGCCTGAAGTGGACCTCGTCGCCGTGGTGCGCGGCTCGAAAGCGACGGTCGGCGACGTGGTGCGCGCGAAGGTGGAGGCGATCGACGCCGAGTCGAACCTCGTGTGCCGCGCGCCGGCCGCGGCACGGACGCCGCGCGCTCGCTGACTCGGCCGGCAGCGAACCGCCTCCTGCCGGAGCGGATTCGCACGACCCTCCGGGCGGGCGGTGTCCGACCGCTGGCCCCGTCAGGTCGGGTCGCGTCCCGGGTGCCGCGCGCCCGATCGGCGTCGCTCGGGGCCAGGCTTGCGTCGAGCACTCCCGCGAGCTCGCTCTTTTTTCCCGGCGCGAACCGCGCGTCCCGGGTTCGAGGGGTGGTACGCGGCCCTCGATCCCGGCATCCTGTCGCCGGATGGGCGTCTTCGAGTACTGGCCGAACCGCATCACTGCCCTGCGTTTCGTCGGCGCGCTGGGCGTGTTCGCGATCCTCGCCGCCGAGGGGAACCGCGAGGCCATCCTCGTCCCGCTCGACCGCTCGTGGATCCGCCTCGCGTTCTGGGCGTTCGTCGTCGTCGCCGTCACGGACGTGCTCGACGGCTGGCTCGCGCGGCGCGGGAACCACGTCACGGCGTTCGGCCGCATCGCCGACCCGTTCGTCGACAAGGTGCTCGTCATGGGCACCATGGTCTTCCTGGCCGTGATGCCCTGGTCGCGGCCGTGGTTCCCGGCCTGGATCGTCGTCGTCATCCTGGCGCGCGAGTTCCTGGTCACGGCCGTGCGCGGCTACGTCGAGAGCCGCGGCGGCACGCTGCCGGCCGACTGGTTCGGCAAAGTCAAGATGTTCGCGCAGTGCTTCGCGCTGGGGATCGTGATGGGCATCCACGCCTTCGCTCTCCCCGCCGGCTTCCGCGATTTCTGCGTGTCCGCGGGACACGTCTTCGTGTGGCTCACGCTGCTCACCTCGATCGGTTCCGCCATGGCCTACCTGTCTCGCACGCGCCGCTACCTGCTGGAGACCACGGGTTGAGCAGCATCCGGGACGTGATCGCCGGCAAGGCGCGCGCGAACGCGAGCGATCCGAACGCGCCGCCGCCCCCGGGTGGACGTTGGGCGAACCGCGCCAAGCTCGCGATGGTGTCGTTCGGATTCCTGGGTTGCTCGCCCTTCGCGCCGGGAACGGTGGGGACGTTGGGCGGCGTCCTGGTCGCGTGGCTGCTCTCGCCCCTGCCTTACTATCCGGTGTGGATCGCGATCGCGTGCGTCGCGCTCTACGCGATCACGCTGCCGCTCGGTCCGTGGGCCGAGCGCTACGCGGGCAAGAAGGATCCGGGCATCTTCGTCGTCGACGAGGTGATCGGGTACTTGATCACCGTGGCCTGGATGCAAGCGCCGAGCCCGCTCGCGCTGGCCGTCGCGTTCTTCGTCTTCCGCTTCTTCGACATCGTGAAGCCGCCGCCCGCGCGACAGCTCGAGCGCGTCGGCGGCGGTCACGGGATCCTGCTCGACGACGTGGCGGCCGGATTCCTGGGCCTGATCTTCGTGATGGTGCCCGCCCGGCTCCTCTTCCCCGAACTCCCGTGGACGATGTGAGGATCGCCTGAGATGGCCCGCAGCAAACCCGCACCGGAGATGAAGTTGTCGGGACCGCGCCTCGCGTCGCGGTTCGCGATCACGATGAGCTTGGCGCTGGGCGTCGTCATGCTCGCGGCCGGCGCGTTCCTCTACTCGCGCGTCACGGAAGCCGCCTCCAAGATTCAGGAGGAAGCATTCGTCTACGCGGCGCGCAATCAGGGACCGCTCTTGCTCCAGCTGGCCGAGGACCACGACCGCGCGATGCGCGGGCTCGGACCGGACACGTCGAAGCCGCGGCTCGAAGCGGCGCACTCGGTCGCGGAAAGGCCGATCCGCGAGTTCGACGGCGGCGACGTGAAGCGCCGTGAGGTGCGCTACGGCGAAAAGTTCGACCAGTACGGCTACCTCTATCAGTGGAAGAGCGTCGTGCCCCCGCTCGTCGTGCCGGCCAAGACGAAGGAGAAAGCGGGCGAAGGGCTGTTCGGCCTCATCCTGTCGGTGACTTTGACCGTCATCCTGGTCGGCGCGATCGTCGCGTACTTCGTCGGCAACGCAGTCGCGCGTCCACTCGAGGTCATCGTCGACGACATCGCGCAGATCAGCCGCGGCGACCTGCGCCACAGGACGCGCGTGCGCGCCGGCGGCGAGATCATGCTGCTTGCGAAGTCGATCGACCGCATGGCCGGCGATCTCGAGGCTTCGCAGGACGCGCAGATCGAGCTCAGCAAGCGCGAGCGCGAATTGGCCCTCGCTTCCGAGGTGCGCGAAGCGCTCGTCCCCGAATCCACGCCGCCCGTGGCTGGATACGACCTCGGCGCCTTGCACGTCGATTCGCCCACGCCGGGTGGCGATTTCTACGAGGTGCTGCAGCTCGACGCCGGCAAAGTCGGACTGCTCGTGTGCGAGGTCTCGGGCCGCGGCATCCCGGGCGCCATGATCGGCGCGATCGCGCGGTCGTACCTGCGCCTCGAGCTCTCACGCGGCGGAGACATCGCGGCTGCGCTGCAGCGCGTCAACCACGAACTGGCGCGCGACGTGCGGCGCGGCATGTACGTGACCGCGCTGTACGTGCTCATCGATCCGGCCGAAGGGCGCGCGACGGTCGCGTGCGCCGGCCACAAGTTGCCGCTCGTGCGCTTCGCGGCGGCGGAGAAGAGCATCCGCCTCGTGCAGCCCGAGGGCATCGCGCTCGGTTTCGACAAGGGACCCGTCTTCGATCGCACGCTGCAAGTCGTGCAGGTGGCGCTCGAACCGGGAGACCGACTGCTTCTCGCGAACACGGGTCCGGTGCGCGTCGTGGACTCCGCGGGTGCCGAGATCGGGGAAAAATCCTTCTACAAGCTGGTCTTGAAGAATGCGTCGCTGCCGACCGCGGCGCTGCTCGGGAAGCTCGAATCGGACTTGCGCAACCACGCTGGCGAGACGGCGTTCCCGAGCGACATCTCGATCCTCTCGATCGCGCGCGTGAGCTGAGCCATGGAGATCGCCGAGTTCCAGCGCGTCATCGAAGCCATCTACGGGGCCCGCGACCGCGCGCGCGGCCTCCCGGCCACGCACATGTGGTTCGGGGAGGAGGTCGGCGAGCTGACGCGCGCGCTGCGGCGCAACCGGCAGGACGAACTCGAGGGCGAGTTCGCCGACGTCCTCGCCTGGCTGACGACGATGGCGTCGATGTCGGGCATCGACCTCGAGCAGGCGGCGCGCAAGAAGTACGGCGCGGGCTGCCCGCGCTGCCACGCGACGCCGTGCACGTGTCCGTGAGACACTGCGCGGGATGGGCGGGGAGAAGAGGAAGTCGGCGCAGCTGTCGTTCGACGACCTAAGTGCTGAGCTCGAGGCGCCGGCCGAGCCCGCGGCGACGGGCGAACGCGACGCGCTGCTCGAGCGCAAGCGGACGGCCGAGCCGGCGGCTTCGTTCCGCACCTACGCCGACGTCGCGCTGAACCGGCCCGTCCGCAACGAGTTCACGTACGGCGTCCCCGACGAGTTCATCGCCGCCGTCGCGCCTGGCGTGCGCGTCGCCGTGCCGTTCGGTCCGCGGCGCGAAGTCGGTGTCGTCACCGCGCTGCGCGCCGAGGGCCCCGCGCGCGGACGCGTGAGGCCGATCGCGGCCGTGCTCGACGAGGAGCCGATGATCGACGCGAAGCTCGTCGAGCTCGCGCGCTGGATCGCGGCCTACTACGGTTCGTCGTGGGGCGAGTCGCTGTCGGCGATCCTGCCCTCCGCGTTGAAGCGCGAAGGCGGCGCGCGCCGCGTTCCCTGGATCGCCGCCGCGGACGGCATCGGCATCGATCAGTTGGCGGCGATCGAGAAGTCGAATCCGCGGCACCACCGGTTGTTGCGCATGCTCGTCGATCTGGCTGCTCCGATCGAGACGCGCGAGGTGTGCAAGCGCGTGAACCTCTCGAACGCGTACGCGCAGTGGCTCGTGAAGAAGGGGCTCGCGCGCATCGAGCTGCACGGGATCGCGACGGATCCGCTGGCGGGTCCCGCGCCCGGCCGCGAGCGGCCCGCGCAGCTCTCGCCCGATCAGGCGCGCGCCGTCGAGACGATCGCGAGCTCGATCGAAAGCAACTCGTACGCGACGTATCTGCTCCAAGGCGTCACGGGCAGCGGCAAGACCGAGGTCTACCTCCAAGCGATCGAGCGCGCGCTGGCGCTCGGCCGCGGCGCGATCGTGATCGTGCCCGAGATCTCGCTGACGCCGCAGACAGTCGGCTGGTTCCGTTCGCGCTTCGGCCGCATCGCGATCCTGCACAGCCGCATGGGCGAAGCACGGCGGCGCGACGAATGGCTCGCCGTGCGCCGCCGCGAAGTGCGCGTGGTCGTCGGCGCGCGCTCGGCCATCTTCGCGCCCGTGCCCGACCTCGGCGTCGTCGTCGTCGACGAGGAGCACGAACCGTCGTTCAAGCAGGAGTCCACGCCGCGCTACCACGCGCGCGACGTCGCAGTCGTTCGGGCTCGCGATGCGAACGCGGTGTGCATCCTCGGATCCGCGACGCCGTCGCTGGAGAGCTGGCACAACGCGCGCACGGGCCGCTACAAGCACGTCAAGCTCGGTTCGCGCATCGGCACGCGTCCGATGCCCAAGGTCGAGATCGTGGACATGCGCTCCGAGCCGCGCGAAGCGGGCGAGACGCCGCTCTTCTCGCGACGCCTGCTCGAACTCTTGCGCCAGGGCCACGAGCGCGGCGAGCAGTCCATCCTGTTCCAGAACCGCCGCGGCTATGCACCGGTCTTGTGGTGCCCGTCGTGCGGCGAGACGGTGCGCTGCGTGCACTGCGACGTGGCCTTGACCTTCCACCGCCGCGTCGACCGCGCGGTGTGCCACAGCTGTTGCGAGGAGATCACGCCGCCGAAGCAGTGCCCGAGCTGCACGGCGCCGAAGCTGCGTTTCCTCGGCGCGGGCAGCGAGCGCGTCGAGAGCGCCTTCGCGCGGTTCTTGCCGGGCGCGCGCGTCGCGCGGATGGACTCGGACACGATGGTGCGGCGCGAGGACTACGAGGACGTGCTCGACCGCTTCGGCCGTGGCGAGGTGGACGTGCTCGTGGGCACGCAGATGATCGCGAAAGGCCTCGATTTCCCGCGGGTGACGCTGGTGGGCATCGTCACGGCCGACTCGTCGCTGCACCAGCCCGACCCACGCGCGGCGGAGCGCACGTTCCAGTTGCTCGCGCAGGTCGCGGGTCGCGCCGGACGCGGCGATCTGCTCGGGCGCATCGTGGTGCAGACGTCGACGCCCGCGCATCCAGCGATCACGTTTGCCGCGAAACACGACTTCGAGGGCTTCGCCGCGAGCGAAATGCGTCTGCGGCAAGAGCTCGGCTATCCACCTTTCGGGCGGCTGCTCCGCGCCGTGTTCGAGGACGAGGACGAAGCGCGCGCCGAGGAAGGCTCGCGCGCGTGCGCCGACGCGCTGCGTTCGTTGGCGACTGACGGCGCGGTGCTGCTCGGCCCCGCGGAAGCACCGATCGCGCGCTTGCGCGGACGTTTTCGCCGTCACTTGCTGATCAAGGCGCCGGCGGGCTCACCCGCGCTCGCGAAGATGCGCGATCGGCTGCTGGCGTGGTCCGAAGCCAATCCGCGTCCGAAGACGATCGTGGACGTGGATCCGGCTTCCGTGTTGTGAGCCCCAGGGCCGACAAGTCGAGACGGGGAAGGCGGCGGACAACACGGTCATCGAGACACGCTAAATGCCCAAGTAGGAACGGCACGATTCCCATGGCTCGGAACGGCACAACGGACGCAGCATGTGGTGTTGAAGGCGGTTCCTGGGGGGTACCCTCCATCCCTAGCCTCGCGAGAAAAGGCTCATCGCTTCTCCCTTCCAACCCTCCTTCTCCCACCGGAGATCTCATGCTCACCCGACTGATCGTCACCGTCCTACCCTTGACTGACGCGGCCCGTGTATTTGTCGCTGGATTCTGCGTTTCCTTTCCAGTTGCAGCCCAAACCCCGGCTGCGAACTGCAACAATCAGATCCGCACGCTGCAGCAGGCTGCCGGATATATCGGCGTCTCGAGTACGACGTGCTCGCAGTTCATATTTACGGTCGGCGGGCAAACCTTCCAAACTCCGTCTTCATGCCAGCAAGGCTACGCCTTTTACCATGGCACGGTGTACTCGTGTGGTCCTGCCTCGACGGGAACGCACTGCAAAGCGACGGGTTACGACGTCGATATCGACCTGGCGACGGGCGGAAGTTGCCCGGACATCACCGGGCTTGATCCCGGATCGTGGACGGCGTGGGCGGACGTTCCAGCGGCCATCACCGCGGCCATGCGCTGCAAGGCACCGACCGTCACGCACACATTCGATTGGTCGGCAGTCGTTTCGTCCTGCACGATCCAAGTTCCAATCGATGGTGAGCCGGGCGTAGTCGAGGTCCTGGGTGCGTCGGGTGAAGTCTATCTGCGCGCTATCGGAAGCCCGGAGTTCGCCCTGTCGGGCCAGTTGTGGAATCCCCTAGTCGGCGCGTATGAACTCGCTCAGGACGGAACGCTGGAGCAGCTCCCGATAGACCTCCGCACGGCGTGCTCGACCTACGCACCCGTGCACGGCGTGGACGTCGCCGCCCAAGTCGTGATCGAGAACTGGTCCTCTCCCGATGCCGTCCAGATCAAGACATATGAAATCGTGGGACGAGTGCTGCGAAGCGGTCAATTCGATGTGACCTGTACGTTTGCCGTCGAGCACGAGGGCGAGTTGGTTCCAGTATCGCGGCGGCTACGTCATGACGGCAGAGCACTCTATGTACTCCCGGCCTCCGCCGAGGAGTTCAGTGCGTACGATGCCGAGTATCCTCGTCGTGACGAGACGTTCTGGTTGGTCTGCTCGATGGTTGCTCCACTGCACGAGTGGGTCTCGAACCCGATCCAAGTTCCGCTGTTCTCGAGCTCGACGTTCGATCCGGTCGCCGACGGACCTGACGGAGTCAAGCGCGTGACACGCCGAGTCGCGTCGCCCGGAGGTGGCTCGGTGAGCGAGGAGTACGCTCTCGATGGTTCCTCGATCGAGCTGCACCCGCTGTCGCGATCGACCTTCGATTCGATGGAGCGAGTTCGTCAGTTCAGCGCATTCGCGAACCCCATCATGATCGGCGAAGGGGTACGGCGCTCCGGCAGCTTTACCGAGACCGACCAACTCGACGGTGTCGCCGGCGGTCGGAGAACCGTCGTGAAGACGACGATCCGCCGCGCGGACGTTCTTTCCGTCGGAACCGGCTTGTCGCCGCTGGTCACCGAGTCCGACCAGATCTGGAACGTCTGGCGCTGATGTCCGCGCCCTGCGTGGCGAGCCCGCGATCCACCGCGGCGACGCGACGACTGGCCGCGCTGGACTGACTTCGCCGCGCGTGGGACCGTAGCCGCGATGCTGCCGGGCGTCGCGACCGCGGACTCGAGCTTCCCCGCCAGTGCCCCCGGAGCGCTCGCGGGGTTCGCGTTGTATCTGCTGGCGATGGTGGCCATCGGCATCGCCACGAGCCGCGCGTCGTCCGGCGGGCTGACCTCGTTCTTCCTCGCGAACCGCAGCCTCGGGAAGATGGTCGTCGCGCTCAGCGCGGTGGCGAGCGGGCGGAGCAGTTGGCTCCTCCTCGGATTCTCAGGGCTCGCGTTCGTGCGCGGCGCCTCGGTCCTCTGGGCCGCCGTCGGCTACGTCGTGGTCGAAGCGCTCATGTTCTGGAGCCTCGCACGACGTCTGCGCCGATTCTCCGGAGCGCGTCAGTGCCTCACGGTGCCGGACGTCCTGGCCGAGCGTGTGGGCGAAGGCCGCGGAGTCCTGCGCGCGTTGCTCGTGCTCGTCGTGCTCTCGTTCACCGTGCCTTACCTGGGCGCGCAGTTCCTGGCCGGCGGCAAGACGTTCCATGCGCTGTTCGGCATGTCGCAGACGGGCGGGATCGCGCTGACGGCGTTCATCGTGCTGGCCTACACCGTCATGGGAGGTCTGCTCGCGGTGAGCATCACCGACGTCGTGCAGGCTTGGTTCATGTTGCTCGCGCTGCTCTTCATCCCCGTCGCGGCGCTGCTCGACTTGGGCGGCATGGGGGGCGTGCGCGACGAGCTCGTGCGTCTCGATCCCGCGCTCGTCGATCCGTTCGCGATCTCGGCGGGAGCGCTCATCGGTTTCCTGGGCATCGGCCTCGGGAGTCCGGGGCAACCGCACATTCTCGTGCGCTACATGTCGATCAAGGACGAGCGGCAGCTGCGGTCCGCGGCGTTCGTCGGCACGTTCTGGAACGTCGTCATGGCGCTGGGCGCAGCGGCGATCGGGCTCGTTGCGCGCGCGCAGTTCGGCGACGTGAGCGCGCTCGCGGCCGGTGATCGCGAGAACGCCTACACGGCGCTGGCCGCGGCGCACTTGCCGCCGTTCCTGCTCGGACTCGTGTGCGCCTCGATCTTCGCCGCGATCATGTCGACGGCGGACAGCCAGCTGCTCGTCGCGGCCAGCGCGGTCGTGCGCGACTTCTACTCCAAGCTCGTGCTCGGGCGCGCGGGATCGGACGGTGCTCCGCGCATCATCGACGACCGGCGCATGGTCCGCATCTCGCGCGTCGTGATCGTCGTCTTGTGCGGACTCGCGCTGTCGATCGCGTCCTTCGGCGGCGGCATCGTGTTCTGGCTCGTCTTGTTCGCGTGGGCCGGAATGGGCGCCGCGCTCGGACCGGCGGTCGTGCTCTCGTGCTACTGGCGCCGCACGACGCGCGCGGGCCTGATCGCCGGGATCGTCGCGGGCACGGCCACCGTGATCACGTGGCCGCTCGTTCCGGCCTGGAAAGCCGCGGTGTACGAGCTGATCCCGGCCTGGATCGTCGGCGCGACGGCGATCGTCGCAGTGAGCTTGATCACGCAACCGCCCGCCGACGTGGACGAGAGGTTCGCGGACTTCGACTGAAGGATCTCGTCGATGAAGGATGCCGCGCGCGGAGCTTCGCGCGTCGTCGCTCGACCTCAGCGCACCCGGACTTCGGCCCAATAGAAGCGCGGCGTCCCGACGACCACCCCCGCGATCGGATCGCAGGAGAGCCGCAGCGTGCGTCCCGCAGCTTGCTCGGCGAAGAGCCCGAAGTCGCGCGTGCCGTCCACCGCGCGCTCGTCGTCGAACGAAACCTCGATGCGCGCTGTGTCGAGCACGCGGCCGTCGATGTCGAGAATCTCCGCGACCAACGTCGGCGTGAGCCCCGCGAAAGTGGCGGATGAGTCGGGCACGATTCCGCATAGACCACGGACGATCGTCACGCGCTCGGGGAGGTCCCACTCGAGCACGCCGTCGTGCTCGACGACGAAGGCGTCGACGCGGCCGTGCAGACGCGCTTCGACGGGCCGGTTGCCGGCCGTCACGCGTCCGGGACGACGGATCTCGCCCGTCCACGGATCGTGACCGAGCAAGAGCCACGGGTCCCGACCGGGCGCGTGCGCGAACGGCGCGGCGCCCGCGCGATCGAGATCACGGAGTGCGCGCACGAAGTGAGCGCGCTCTTCGCCCGTCGACGCGGGTCGGCGGTCGGCGATCTCGGTGTACGAGAGACCCTGCGACAGGCGACGCTCCATCGCCGACACGGTGAGCGAGCGCGATGCACCGGCCTCGTTGCCGGCGCGCACGCTCAGGGTCCAGCCCCAGGCGGCGAGGACGCAGAGCGCGAACTGCACTCCGCGGCGCCAGCGCGGATTCGGCAGGAACGACGCGCCCAAGAAGATCGCGCTCGGCCAGGCGAGCATCAACGCGCCGTAGCGGCTCAAGAACCCGATGTTCGCGCCGTCGCCGCCGCGTCCGCGACCGATCGCGAGCGCGATCAGCGCGGAGCTGGCGAGGATCGCGAGGAGCCCATACCAGCGCGCGCGATGCGCTGGTTCGCGGCGGGCGAAGACGATGCAGGCGATCGAGGCCGCTGCGAGCGCGCCGGACATGAGGATGCCGCTCCACGGCCACGCGGTCCGCGCGGCCTCGCCTGCCCACGTGCCGAGGACTCGACCCGCCGTGGTGAGGATCGCGACGGGTTCCGTGGCCTGGGCGGGGTGTTCCGCGCGCAAGCCGACGAAGTACGCGGCGCACAGGGCGAAGATCGCGAGCGCGCCGATCGCCGCGGCGGCGCGCGTGCGTGGAGCGTCACTGCCTTTCGCGCCGCGCAGCGCGAACGCGGCCCAGCCGAGCCAGACCGCGAGGATCGCCGCGTGGACGAAGCCGGGCGCGCCGCACAGCGGGAGCAGCAGCGCGAGGAATGCCACCAGCGCGACGCGCCGTGCGCTCATCCGCCCGCTCGACGTCGCGAAGATCGCGGTCGTTCCGCACGCGATCGCTACCGGGATCACGAAGACGATCTGGAACCCGTTCAGGAGAGTCTCGTGGTGTCCCCACGAGAAGAACGCCAAGGGGAAGAACGCGTCGGCGGGGCTCGATCGTCCGCGCAGTCGGCGCGCGATCAGCGCGAGTCCGCCCGCCGACAGAGCGAGCACGAAGACGTTCACGACCGTCGCCGTGCGGAAGTCGCGCGTCGTGTGCAGCAGGAAGCTGAACACGAGCCGCGGAAGCGGGATGCGGTGCTCGTTGTGCTGCGCCCAGAACCAGCCGAGCCCGGGCCGGAACGCGGGGTCCGCGGCGGCGGCGTGCGCCGCGTCGTCGTGCAGTCCGACGGCGGTTCCGTGAAAGACCACGAACACGATGGCCGCCGCGAAGAGCAGCAGGAAAACCGCCAGGAGAGACGCGTCGCTGGCGGTTCGGCGTGTCATGCGCGCGAGCTCTGCATCGCGGCGTCCTCAGGTGCCGACCGACACCTTGCGGCTCGATTCCACGAGCTCGCGGAAGCGGCGGAAGAGGTGCGCGCTGTCCAGCGGCCCCGGCGCGGCTTCGGGGTGGTACTGCACGCTGAATACCGGCGCGCGCGTCGAGCGCATGCCCTCTACGGTGCCGTCGTTCAGGTTCACGTGGGTGACCTCGAGCCCGCGAGGCATCGACTCCGGATCGACCGCGTACGAGTGGTTTTGCGACGTGATCTCGACGCGTCCCGTCACGATGTCGCGCACGGGATGGTTCGCGCCGTGGTGGCCGAAGGGCATCTTGTGCGTCTTCGCGCCCATCACGATCGAGAGGATCTGGTGTCCGAGGCAGATGCCGAAGATCGGCTTGCGCCCCACGAGCTTGTCCAGTGCTTCGATCGCGGGCTTCACCGCCGCCGGATCGCCGGGACCGTTCGAGAGGAAGATCGCGTCGGGGTCCATCCCGAGGACCGCGTCCGCGCTCGTCGCGGCCGGCACGACGGTCACGTCGAATCCGTCGTGCACGAGGCTGCGCAGGATGTTGCGCTTCGCGCCGAAGTCGTAGGCGACCACGCGGAAGCGGCGGCCCTCGGTGGGGGAGGCGAGGCCGGGGTACGAACTCTCGTAGCCCTCGGTCCACGCGTACGGTTCGCGGCACGTGACGCCCGTGGTGAGGTCGCGGCCGTCCGTGGACGGCGTGGCGCGCGCCTTCGCGACGAGCGAGTCCGTGTCGCCGTCGATCGTCGAGACGATGCAGCGCAGCGAACCGTGATCGCGCACGATGCGCGTCAGCTTGCGCGTGTCGACGCCCTCGATCGCGACGACGCCGTTGTCGGCCAACCACTGCGGCAGCGTGCGCGTCGAGCGACGGTTGCTCGCGATGGTCGACATCTCGCGCATCACGAAGGCTTCGGCCCAGGCCGCGGCGCTCTCCGCGTCCTCGTCGGCGATGCCATAGTTGCCGATGAGCGGGTAGGTCATGATCACGACCTGACCGGCGTAGGAGGGATCCGTGAGGATCTCGTGGTAGCCCGTCATGGCGGTGTTGAAGACGAGGTCGCCGCCTTTCTCGCCGCGCGCGCCGACGGAGCGCCCCTCGAGAACCAGCCCCGACTCCAGCGCGATCCAGGCCTTGCCACCGCTCATTCCTTGCTTCCTCCCGTTCGCGCGGCGATGCGCGCCGCGGCGAAACCAGCCCCGAAACCGTTGTCGATGTTGACGACCGTCACGCCTGCCGCGCACGAGTTCAACATGGCGAGGAGCGCGGCGAGACCGCCGAACGACGCGCCGTAACCTACCGACGTCGGCACCGCGACGACGGGGACGTCGACGAGCCCGGCGACGACGCTTGGCAAGGCACCTTCCATCCCCGCGACCACGACGAGCGCGTCCGCTTCGCGCAGATCGGTTTGGTGTGCCAGAAGGCGGTGCAGGCCGGCGACGCCGACGTCGCGCAGGAGTTCGGCGCGCGCTCCGACGAAACGCGCCGTCAGGAGCGCCTCCTCGGCGACCGGCTCGTCGGAGGTGCCGGCGCTCACGACGAGCACGCGCCCCTTCCGCGGCGTCTCCGCGCGCAAGTCAGCGCTGACGCAGCGTGCGCGTCCGTGGTGGACGGCCCCCGGAATGGCCGCGAGCAGCGCGAGCGCCGCGTCGTCGGGCACGCGCGTCGCGAGGAAACGTCCGTGGTGCTCGAGCGCGGCGCGCGCGATCTCGATCGTCTGCAACGTGGTCTTTCCCGCGCCGAAGATGACTTCGGGGACGCCGCAACGAGCTTCGCGATCGACGTCGAGCTGCGTGTGGCCGAGATCGCGCAGGGAGAGCCCTCGCAAACGGGCGAACGCGGCCTCCGCCGGCAGGTCACCCCGCTCGACCGCCTCGAAGAGTCCCTGGACGTCCTGGATCAAAGCGCCGACAGGATAGCGGCACCGCGCCACGCCGCCCATTCCGCGCTGGATCCACGCAGGATTTCCCGCGAGAAGGCGCTGTCCATGCGCTCGAGCGGTCGAGAGCGCGATTCGGGTCCGCCCCGAACTGCTCAGCTCGGGACCGCGTCCGCGTTCAGCTCGGCAGTGCGTCCAGCGCGCAAGAGCTCCCAGCCGAGACCCGCGATCATGACCGCGTTGTCCGTGCAGTAGGCCGGCGAAGGGAAAATCGCGGTGATGCCCGCGTCGGCCGCGCGAGCCGTCATCTCGAGCCGCAGCCGACGGTTGCAGGCCACTCCGCCGGCGACGAGCACCGTGCGCACGCGCTCGCGCCGCGCGGCCCGCAGAGTTTCGTCGACGAGCACATCCACGACCGCCTGCTCGAACGATGCGGCGATGTGCTCGCGATCGGGAATCTCCTCCGGTACGGGCGTAGCGCGCGCCGCGTCCTGTCCGCGCACGTGGTAGAGCACGGCCGTCTTGAGCCCACTGAACGAGAAACCGAGCGAGCCGTCCTTCGGGCGGAACCGCGGGAACGCAAAACGCCGCGGGTCGCCGCGCTCGGCCAGGCGGCTCACGGCCGGCCCGCCGGGATAGCCGAGCCCGAGCATGTGCGAGACCTTGTCGAACGCCTCGCCAGCCGCGTCGTCGCGCGTCGAAGCGATACGCGTGAGCGCGAGCGCGGAATCGGCACGGTAGAGCGCGGTGTGTCCGCCCGACACGACGAGCGCCACGCACGGCCACGGCGAGCCCTCGTGCTCCATCGCCGCGGCGTAGACGTGCGCCTCGATGTGGTGCACGCCTATCAGAGGCTTCTGCTTCACCCACGCGATCGATTTCGCGGCCGAAAGTCCGACGAGCAGCGAGCCGATCAGCCCCGGTCGCGTCGTGACGGCCACGGCGTCGACGTCGTCCAGGTCGACTCGAGCGGCATCCAGCGCCGCTTCCACGACGGGCAGGAGCTTCGCGAGATGCGAACGGCCGGCGATCTCGGGCACGACGCCGCCCCAACGCGCGTGCTCGGCAGCCTGGCTGTGGACGACGGACGACAGGATCTCGCGCCCGCCGCGCACGAGAGCCGCGGCGGTCTCGTCGCACGAGGACTCGATGCCCAGCACGAGCTCCGCATCACCGCGTGTGTTCAAGGAACGCGCGCGATCGGTTCGGGGCCGGGGCGTTCGCCGCGCAAGAGCGCGAGCGCGACGTCGAGCTGCGGGTCGTCGGGATGGACCGGAACCACGGGGATGCCTTCTTCACGCTCCCATTCCCGAAGCGCCTCTCGCCATCGAGCGGGCGGGCTGGCGCGCGCGAGGAACTCGTAGACCGCGTGCTGCGCCGCTCCGTCGATGTCGACCTGGACGTCGGGGACGAGCCCGTGCGCGAGCCCGTCCGCCGGACGGTCCAACTGCTGTCCCGCGGGCGTTTCGTAGCGCGATGTCGTCACCTTGATCGCGCCGGCCCCGTCGCCGAGGCGATGGATGGTCTGCACGGCGCCTTTGCCGTACGTCGGTCGCCCGACGAGGATCGCCGCGCGGTGATCCTGTAGGGCGCCGGCGAGCACCTCGGCGGCACTGGCCGATCCTTCGTCCACGAGACACACGAGCGCGACTCCGCGCCAACGCGCGCGCTCTTCGAGCGCCGTGTGGATCACGCGGTCTCGCCGGCCCAGCGTGCGCACGATCTCGCCCTCGGGCACGAAGCGCGATGCGATCTGCACCGCGGCGTTCAACATGCCGCCCGGGTTTCCGCGCAGATCGAGGACGAGCCCCGCGAGGCTTTCGCGCGCCAATCGTTCCAGCGCGGCGTCGAGTTCCGCCGGCGATTCCGCGCTGAATGCGCGCAGGGCCACGTAACCGATGTGCGGATCCCGATCGAGGAAGCGCTCGTGCCGCACCGTCGGTTCGACGACACTCGCGGTCGTCACGTGCAGTTCGCGCTCTTCGCCGTCGAGACCCGCGACCACGAGGTCGATCTCACGCGGCTCGGGCGTCGACACGATCGCGCGGAAACCCTCGTGTCCGATGTCGCTCCAGTTCAGGCCCGCGACGCGGACGATGCGATCCCCAGGCAGCACGCCGGCGGACTCGGCCGGTCCGCCCGCCAACGGAAAAAGGATGCGGCCGTCGCTGGCCGGTGCTCGCAGCGAGACGCCCAGTCCGTGGAAGCGACCTTCCGTCTCGCGGTCGAGCTTCGCCAGGTCGCCGCGGTCGTACCAGCTCGACCAGGCGTCGAGGCCGTCGGCCAGCCCGCGCAGCGCGTCGTCCATCAGTTGCTCGTCGCTCACCGGCCGGACGTACGCTTGGCGCGTCCAATCGCGGACCGCGCGGTAGCGATCCAGGTCCGGGTCCGAACTCGGCCAGAGGATCACGGCGCCCGCGGCGGCGAGTGCGACCCCGGCGACGAACGGAAATGCCGTGGGGGAGGATGCTGAAGCGCGCGGGGTCATTGGATTTTGGATTCTAAGCTCCACGGCGCGCGCTGCAGCCGACTCGTGTCCTCCGCCGTGGACGCCCGCTGGATCCGGCGAGGGTACGGACCGGCCCCGATCCGCCGAACGAGGGGCGGCGCTCGAGCGCGTGCTGGCACGCGGTTCGTCTGCGCGCGCACGGATCATGCGTACCCCGCTCCTCCTCGCCTGGTTGTGCGTCGCGCCGATCGCCTTCGCCGCGCAGGCGCCCACGCCGACGAACGGTTTGGCGCGGGCGCGTGCACTCTTCTCCTCCGCGGACCTCGACGGAAACTCGCGCCTGACGCCGCAGGAACTGCGCGACCGTCAGATCGCGGTTACCGATCGCGAGTTCCGGGACGAGGACATGGACCGGGACGGGTCGTGGTCGCGCGATGAGTTCACGGTTCACTACCGGGCGATGCTGGCGCGATCGGGCGAGCGGGCCGCCGCGGATTTCGAGGCCGAGTTGGTCCGCATCCTCGCGCTGCGGCGCGCACGAACGGTCGACGAGTCGCGCGGCCGACACGGGCCCGCAGTGGGTCGGCTCGTGGTCCGGGTCGATCCGGCGTCGGGCGCGACCCCGGAAATCCTCGAGCTCGACGCGCGCCTCGAGCGTGCGATCACCGACCTCGAGGATCGGGCCGCGGGTCGCGGAGCCGTGCGCGGCGACTTCGACCGGGTCCGCGGCCTGTGGAACGATCGCCTCACCCGCGTCCGGATCCTGGGCGAGCCCGTCTCGGAAACCGCGGACCAGGGCGTGCGATTCCTGCGCGCTTTGGATGGACTCGAGGCACGCGCTCGCGCGGGGTCGGTGGCGCGGAACCACTTCGCGGAGTTGCGCTCGATCTGGGACGCGCGGCCGCGGCGCGTCGTGACGCGCGAAGTGTCCGCCGAAGAAGCGCCGAGGCCCGTCGAGCGCGCGGATCCAGCGTCGATCGAGGCCCGATTCGATCGAGCTCTCGCCGACCTCGAGGCCCGGGTCTTCGCGCGTGTCGCGACGCGCGACCATTGGCACGGACTGCACGAACTGTTGCCCGAGCGCGCACGGCGGGTCGTCCAGGGTTCGAGCCCCGCGGAGCCCTCGTCGGCCGATTCGCGCGTCGTGCGCGTCACCGCGGAGTTGCGCCAGGCGCTGGACCGCATGGAATCGCTCGCCGGTCTCGGGACCCTCGCGCGCTCGGACTTCCAGGACCTGCGCTCGCGGCTGACGGCGGAGAAGGCCAAGGGTCCGGGGCCCAGCTCACCCCACTAGCGCGAACACCGCGAGTCCCACTTGGCCCGATCCAGCGACCGCTCGGCGAAGAGGGCAGCGCTGCGATCCGCGGGGCAGAACGGGAGCGACCCCGACCACGCTTTTCGCGGCGGTCGGGGTCGCATTCGAATCGGCGCCGCGCGGGCGCCTTGTTCGCGTCAGCCAGGCATGAGCTCGAGGCTCTGCAGCTTCTCGTCGAGAGGGCTCCACGCGTACCCGTGGTCCAGCGCTCCGTCCGCACCCGGGATCAGCACGCGCAGCGGATGATCCTGGTCGAGAGAACAGCCGAGGCGTTCCAGTTCGCGGCGGACGACGCGCAACTCGCGCCTTTGCACCGAAAGGTCGGCCTCGATGTCACCGCGGCGCTCGCGCCCGCTGTGGGTGTGGCCCAGATCACGGAGTTCCAGCTCGAGCACATCGATCGCCTCGGAACGTTCCCGGATCTCGGCGGTGATCGAACGCAGGAGCGGCAGCAGCGCGCTCGCACGTTCGGGATCGTAGCTGTGACGTTTCATGGCAATCCTCCTAGACCTGTCGAACGCCAATCCCAGGCGGAGCGCACGGGAATTCAAAGTCCGGGGCCGTGGGGGCGCCGGCTCGGCGAAGTCACCCGGGCGGTGCTGCATCGGGAAGGCGTCGTCGCGACGTACAATCCCCTGGAGCGGCGCCGACCGTGAGAAGCATCCATGCCCGACCCCATCGTCGAGATCACGCGCCGCGAGGAGTTCAGCGCCGCGCACCGCTTGCATGATCCGCGTCTCTCCAACGAAGAGAATGCGCGCCTCTACGGGCCGTGCAACACGGATCACGGCCACAACTACGCGTTCGAAGTGACGGTCCGCGGACCGATGGCGCGCTCGGGCATGGTGATGGACTTGAATCGACTGATGGTGATCCTGCGTGAGGAGATCGTGTCCGTCGTCGATCACAAGCACTTGAATCGCGACGTACCCTTCCTCGCGGGAGTCATCCCCACGGCGGAGAACGTCGCGGTCGCGTTCTGGAATCGGATCGAACCGCGCCTCGCGAACTTCGAGGGCGCGCGACTCGTCTCGCTGCGAGTGCACGAGAGCCGCGACAATCACGTCGAGTACCGTGGGGAGAGCACCTAAGCAATGGATGGCACGACACGGACTCAGGTGATTCCGACCGAGGAGCTGATCCGGCGGCTGCTCGAGAACTTGGGTGAGGACACCACGCGTGAAGGGCTTCTGCGCACGCCCGACCGCGTCGCTCGATCCTTCGCCGAGCTCACCCAGGGCCGCTCACAGTCGGTCGAGGACGCCGTCGGACAAGGCGTTTTCCACGAGGACTGCTCGGAGATGGTCGTGGTCAAGGACATCGAGTTCTACTCGCTCTGCGAGCACCACATGCTGCCGTTCTTCGGGCGCGTGCACGTGGCCTACATTCCAGACGGCCGAATCCTCGGGCTGTCGAAGATCCCACGGATCGTCGACGTTTTCGCGCGACGCCTGCAAGTCCAGGAGCGCATGACGGTGCAGATCGCCGAGGCGATCCAGAAGGTCGTCGCGCCCAAAGGCGTCGGCGTGGTCGCCGACGCGAGCCACCTGTGCATGATGATGCGAGGCGTGCAGAAGCAGAACAGCTCGACGATGACGAGCTGTCTCCTCGGCACGTTCCGCAGCGACTTTCGCACGCGCAGCGAGTTTCTGGGGCTGGTGCGCAGCATCGGGCGCTGATCCGCGCCCCGCATCCGAGGGTCGCGGGTTAGTCTGGCTCCAAGCCATGATCCACGCCGCGCACTCCATCCTCTTCGCCGCCGCACTCCTCGCTTCCTCCGTCACCGCCGGAGCCCAGACGATCGAGCGTCTCTCCGTCTCGACCACGGGGGTTGCGGCGAACCAGTCGGTCGAGGCGGTCACCCGCGTGTCCGACGACGGTCGCTACGCGGCGTTCTCGACGACCGCCACGAACCTGGTGTCGCCGGACCCGACGCTCACGCGCGACGTCTTCCTGCGCGACCGGTTGCTGGGCACGACGACGCGCGTGCGCACCGAGGCGAACGTCGGCGATCTCACCTCGGACGGTCGTCTGCTCTCCTATTCACGGCAGTCCACCGCGGTGGCGGCCGTCGTGGATCTCGCGACGGACGCGGAGTTCGCCCTGAGCACGCCGCCCATCCTGAGCACCCCGGGACCCTTCTCCGACGACGGCCGTTTCCTGCTCTACCAGCGCGGCGACGCCGGAACCGGCGGACTCCGCGAGGTCGTGCGGCGTGAGATCGCGACCGCCCTCGACGATCTCGTCTCGGTCACGTTCAACGGCGGATCGAACACGATCCTGGCGATCCCCGGCCACCTGTCGCCGGACGGATCGATCGCGACGTTCACCACCGCGGATCCCGAGATGGTTCCCGGCGACGGCAACGGCCGCACCGACGCGTTCTACAAGGACCACGTTTTCGGGTTCACGGATCGGATCAGCGTCGACGGAGCGGGCGCAGAGCTGGCCGGCGACTCGATCGCGGGATCCATGACGACCGACACGCGCTATTTCCTCTACTCGTCGATCTCGCCCGCGCTCCAAGACGACACGAACGGAGACTGGGACCTCTACGTGGCGGACCGCTACCTCGGCGAGTTGCGCCGCGCGAGCATCAGCTCGAGCGGGATGGAGGGCAATGGACCGACGCAGTCGCCGAACGCCTGGATCTCGGCCGATGGATTCCGGGTCGTCTTCGAGTCCACCGCGTCGAACCTGGTGGATGGCGACACGAACAACGCGCGAGACGTGTTCGAGCGCGACTTCGTGGCTGGCACCACGCGCAGGCTCGTCGTCGGGATCGGCGGCGTTCAGCCCGATGCCGACGTCCGACTGCGGACCGTTTCCACCGACGGGCGTTACCTCACGATCGTGTCGGCCGCGGCCAACCTGGTCGCCGGACCGTCGAACGGCGAGCTGCAGGCCTATCTCGTCGATCGCGGCCCGCAGTGCTCGATCGTGAACTATTGCATGGCGCTGCCCAATTCGACCGGCGTGCCGGCGGTGCTCCAGTCGACCGGCTCACCGAGCGCGAGCTTGAACAACTTCGTGCTCAGCGCGCTCGACGTCCCCGAGGGCAGTGCCTGCGTCTTCTTCCACGGAACCAGCCGGCTGGAACCGGCGGTCCCCTTCGGAGACGGGTTGCGCTGCGTCGGAGGGACGGTGAAGCGACTCGGTGCCCTGCAGTCGTCGGGCGGGGCGGTCATCCAATTCCAGGACTCGAGCTCGCTGCCGTACGCGAACGTGCAACCGGGCGATGTGCGTCGGTTCCAGATGCTCTATCGCGACTCGGTCCCCGGCGGCGCGGGGTTCAACACGACCGCCGCCCTCGAAGTGACCTTCTGTCCCTGACCCGTCCCTCGGGTGGTCACGCGCGCGGCGGGACGTCCAAGTCGTCGATGGGCGTTCCGTCCGGCGCACGGTTCGCCTTCCAGACGACCTCCGCCACGTCCTCGGGCTTGTTCATCTTCGCGCGATCCCAGCTGCCCGGGACGCGATCGAAGATCTTCGTGTCGGTGGCGCCGGGGTAGACGGTCGTGACGCGGATGCCTTTGTCCTTCAGGTCATGGCGGATCGCGTCGCTGAAGCCGCGCAGGCCGTACTTGCTGGCGCAGTAGGCTGCGTTACCCGCGAAGCCCTCGCGCGCGGCGACCGAGGCCACGTTGACGATGTGCGGCCGTTCGCCGGCGAGCAGCGAGTCGAGCGACTCCAGCGTCACGTAGAAAGGTCCGTTCAGGTTGACGCTGATGTTGCGGTACCACGTGGCGACGTCCATCGACCCGATGGGCTTGACGTCGAACACGCCGGCGCAGTTCACGAGGAGATCCATGGCGCCGCCCAGGAACTCGACCGCGCGGTAGATCCCGCCTTCCACCGAGCCGTGATCGGCGACGTCCATCTGCTGCGCGCGGCCTCTACCGCCCGCCGCCGTGATCTCCGCGGCGACGGTGTCGAGCTCGCCGGAGTTGCGCGCCGCGACGGCGACGTGCGCGCCTTCGCGCGCGAAGCGCAGAGCGATCGCGCGGCCGATGCCGCGACCTCCGCCGGTGACCAGGACTCGCAGGGGCATGGATTCTCCAGTTGGTTTCGTGGTTACGCGAGCGATTCAGGCCGCGGGGATCGGGCGCCGGATCTCTGCGCGAAGGGCGTCCGCGTCGTCGGCCGGACTCCCGCAGGACCAGTTTCGACAGACGTAGGCGCGCGCACCCTTCGAGCTGGGCGTCTTGTCGCGGAGCAGCGGGATCAAGTCCATGTCCGCGCCGGGACCAGCGAGCGCCACGACGCGCTGTGGAGCGTACGTCTCGCGCACGACGCGCAGCATCGCGCGCACGTCGGCGCTCTCGAGGGCTCCGGCCAGGACGATTTCGCGCGGACCCACGGCGAGCCAATCGACCGCCAGGAGAAGCGCGCTGAAGGCCTGCGGGAAGCGATTCACGAGACCCGCCATCGATCGGATCGCGCGCTCGGCGCGTTCCGCCAGATCGCGCCGGCCCGTGAGCTCGGACAGGCGCAACAGGTTGAGCGCCTGCACGCCGTTCCCGGAAGGCAGGGCGCCGTCGTGCGGGGCCTTGAGCCGTGCGATCAACTTCTCGTGGTCGCGAGCGGTCGTGTAGTAGCCGCCGCCTTCGTCCTCGAAGCGATCGCGAAGGACTTCGTCGAGCGCGAGCGCTTCGCGGATCCAGCGCGGATCGAAGTCGCTCTCGTACAGGTCGAGCAGCCCTTGGATCGTGAAGGCGTAGTCGTCCAGGTACGCGTTCAAGTGCGCGCGTCCGTGGCGCGAGGTCGCGTAGAGGCGCCCGTCGGGCTGGCGCATCCCGGTCAGGATCCAGTGCGCGGCGGCCCGTGCCGCTTCGAGATAGCGCGGCTCGTCGAGCACCTGGTGCGCTTGCGCCAGCGCGGAGACGAAGAGCCCGTTCCACGACGCGAGCACCTTGTCGTCCGTGCCCGGCTTCACGCGCCGCTCGCGCTCCGCGAGGAGCTTCGCGGACGCGGAGCGCATCGACGCTTCGAGCTCCGCCACGGTCGTGCCGAGTTCGCGCGCGACCTTCTCGCTCGGGTCGTGGCGCCAGAGGATGCTGTTCCCGTGCTCGAAGTTCCCGTCGGCGGTCACACCGAACCACGCGGCGGCTTGAGACCCGAGCTTCTTGCCGAGCACGTCCTCGAGCGCGCGCAGCGTCCAGACGAAGAACTTGCCCTCTTCGCCCTCGCTGTCGGCGTCCTGCGAGCTCGCGAACCCGCCCTCGGCGGTGCGCATCTCGCGCAGTGCCCAGTCGCACGCGCGCCGCGCGACCTCGGCGTGCCGCGCCTCGCCCGTCACGAGGAACGCCTCGAGGTAGGCCGGCACGAGGAGCGCGTTGTCGTAGAGCATCTTCTCGAAGTGCGGCACGAGCCATTGCTCGTCGACGCTGTAGCGGTGGAAGCCGCCGCCGAGTTGATCGTGGATGCCGCCCTCGGCCATGCGCTCCAGCGAGAGGATCGCCGCGTGCCGGGCCGCAGCGTCGTCCGTGCGCTGCGCGTGGCGCAGGAGGAGACGCAGATCGAGCGCGTGCGGGAACTTCGGCGCGTCCCCGAAGCCGCCCCAGCGCGGGTCGAGCTGGCCGACGAGGGCCAGCCTGGACGCGTCGAGGACCGCCGGGTCGATCTCGCCCGCGGCCTTCGCGCGCCCTTCGTCGGCGATGTGCTCCGCCAGCGTCCGCGCGCGCTTGGACAGGTTCGCGCGGTCGTCCTTCCAGGCCTTGCCGAGGCCGGTGAGGACCTGCGGGAAGCCCGGTCGCCCGTGCATGCCGTGCGGGGGGAAGTACGTGCCGCCGTAGAAGGGCTCGAGGTCCGGCGTCAGGAACACGCTCATCGGCCAGCCGCCGGAGCCGGTCATCGCCTGGACAGCCTTCATGTAGATCTCGTCGACGTCCGGGCGCTCCTCGCGGTCGACCTTGACGTTGACGAAGAGCTCGTTCATCAGCCGCGCGATGCCCTCGTTCTCGAAGCACTCGCGCTCCATGACGTGGCACCAGTGGCAGGCCGAGTAGCCGACCGAGAGGAAGATCGGCTTGTCCTCCGCCTTGGCGCGGGCCAGCGCCTCGGGTCCCCAGGGATACCAGTCCACGGGGTTGCGCGCGTGCTGGAGCAGGTAGGGGCTCGTCTCGCGAGCGAGGCGGTTCTCACGAGCTGCGGGGTTCGCGGACATGGTCGGCGCGAACGATACCAGACACGCAGGGCCCAGCGCTTGCGTTGGGCCGCACGGGTCACGCGACCGACAGTCTCGCTATCCGACGCCGCGCCGTGCTCGCCATGGACCCTGCGCCTCGCACTCGCCGGCTGCCCTGGCTATCGGCCGACCCGCAGGCGATCCCGGCTGCGAAGAGCGCGCCCGTTGGAAACGAAAGAGCCCCGCGACGCGCGCGAGGCCCTCTCGATTCCAGCTCCGGACCCGACGCGCGGGTCCGTGCCAGCGTGACTCAGAAGCCGACGGTCAGACCGAGCGAGACTTGGTCGCGGTCGAACGAGACACCCTGTTCTTCGCGGTCCGTGTCCAAGCGCATGTACTGGAGCGTCCACTTGATGTCGTGGCCCGCCACGTAGCGGTTGAGGCCGAGCGTGTACGCGGTTTCATCGGCGTCCGTGTCGTAGTCCTCGTAGCGGAGGGCCACTTCGTACATCTCCGAGAACATGAACGTCGCGGTGGCATCCCACGGCGTGCTGTCGCCAGCGGTGGCGAAGTCTTCGTCGAAGTCGGCGATTTCCGCCGCCACCGAGAAGGGTCCGCTCGTGAGGGCCGCTTCGAGCGCCCAGACGACGCCGTTGTCGAGGCCCGAGTCGTCACCGACCGCGGCACCGACCGTCAGGCCCATCGCATCACCGGCGCCGTAGGCGCCTTCGAGCATGGCCACGCCGTCGCCCATGACGTCGAACGTCACCCGCGCGTTGTAGAACATGTCCTTCGTGATGCCGTCGACGCCGTTCTGAGCGTTGACCCAGAAGTTCACCATCTCGAATTGACCCGAGACCGTGACGCCGAGGTCGCGCGTGCCGAGGATGTCCCCGATGCGCGTGCGCTGGAGGAACAGGAGCTTCTGCTTCGAGATCAGGCCCGAGCGGACGAACGGGATCTTGTAGCGACCCCAACGTCCCTTGATGCCGTCGGTGATCTTCCAGTCGACGTAAGCGTCGCGGAGGGACGCCTCGCCCGAGGCCAAGTCGAAGCTCACCCGGTAGGAGTAGTCGTGCCCGAGGTCACCGGAGACCTGCAAGCGGATGTTGCGGAAATCCCAGCCGAGGGTGTCGTCACCTTCGAAGACTTCGCCCGCGTCGGCCGTGTCGCCGTCGTTGTTGAGGTCAATCGCGGTCGGCGGATCCGCCTCGTAGTCGAGGGCCGTGATGATGTAGCCGCCGACCTTGGGGCCGGTGGCGTTTTGGGTGGCGAGGCTGGCGGAGAGACTGTTGATCTCCTGATCCAGGCCCGACCAACCGGTGTCGGTCGCCTGGCCCGCAGCACCGACGGCCGCGAGCGCAAGGGCGCCGTACGCGAACTTCTTCATGAGGAATGCACTCCTGAGAGAGAGAGATGAGACTGAAGAGTCAGAGGACTTCCGATCGATCTACAGGATGGGGATGTAGAAGCGCGGAGAAGATGCCGAGTGACCCTCCCGGCGTCCACGGAAAATACCGAGGACAACGGCTCGCGGACCACGGGCTTCGAAGTCCATCGGCGGGTTTTCGGGTTCTCTGTCCCTGATTCGCGTCGACTAGCAACGTGCAATTCCCAAGCTGTTGAGAGCGCTTGAGTTGTGTCCTGGAATGCGGCTCTTTCTCGAGCGTGAGCTCCGTCTGCGCGCTCCCGTGAGCGCCCGCGCGGGCAACGCCATGCTCGAATGCGGCTTCCTGAATTCGATCTGGATCAAGCCGTTGTTCGTCATCCACGAGGCGTGGAACCGCTCTCGTCCTCGTCGTCCACCCCGCGCGTGTCGTCGGGAGCGCTCCCGCCCAGGTACGGCGCTAGCACGGCGTCGGCGCGCGCGACCGCCTCGAGCAGGTCCTCCGCGACCTCGATCCCCAGATGCTCCGCGCAAGCCAAGCGCGCTTCGAGCCGGTGACGCGCTTCGACGGTGTAGGCCAGGTCGTACTTGGGATTTCCGAGCCAGCGCGGGTCCGCCGATCGCACGTGCTCGGTGGCCGCCAGCGCGATCTCGCCCGCGAAAGCTTCGCGCCAAGCGTCCGGCTTGCGCTCGATCCAGACCGCGACGCGCGCGAAGGCTTCCGCTTCCAGGTCGGCGCGGTTCTCGAGGAGCGCATCGCCGAGCCCGATCAGCACTCCGCGCGCGTGGTGCCGCGTGGGGGCCTTGCCGCGTCCGACCCAGACGTCGATCTCGGCCAAGACCTGGGACAAAGATGCGTCCATCGTCACTCGTCTCCTCGACGGCCGCGCTTCGTGTCGGACCGCCGACGCTTGGAGTCGAGCCTTCGCCGGTCCGAGCCGCGGGTGGGTTTCGTCGCGCGGCGTGCTTTCACGACCTTGAGTGCCTCGCGCAGTTCGCGAGCGAGCCTCTCGCGGGCGTCCTCGATGTTGCGCGCGCGGTCGCGGTAGGTCGTCGAGACGACGATCAACTCGCCCTCGAGAGTGAGCCGCCCCCCCAGTCGCGCGAGGATCCGCGCGCGCTGGTCCTCCGTCAGAGCGCGCGACGGCGCCGGCTTGAAGCGCAGGTCGACCTTGGTCTCGACCTTGTTCACGTTCTGCCCGCCAGGACCTCCCGCGCGCGCGAAGCGCACGTCGAGTTCCTCGGCCGGAATCACGACGCCGGGCCGGACGAACAGCGGCTCGGCGGCCACGTCACGCGCCTCCCGACTTCAGCCGGCGCAGGAGGCCGAAGGTGAAGATGCCCGTGTGGTGCCCGTCCGAGAAGGTCATCGTCACCGCGTAGTTGCCGACGAGGCGCAGATCGGACTGCGTCAAGTCCTCGGCCACCGTCGCCGGATCGTGCGAGCGCACCCCGGTCAGCTCGTTCACGCAGCGCGCGCAGGGGCAAGCCCGGCGCAGGGCGGCCGCGGTGAAGTCGGACTTGGTGCCGTCCGTCCACTCGATGTCGACCCGCAAGGGATCGCTGCGGCGCACGACGCTCGGGCTGATGCTCTCGTCGTTCATGGAGCCGGATGGAGGCGTCGGTGCGCCGCGGACGGGGTCGGGATCCGACGCATGGCTGGAATCCGGCGCGCCGCGAAGTTCCTCGGCTCAGCGGGACGGCGCTGGCGTCGGTCGCGCACCGGGTGCCGCGCGAGCCCGCGACTCAGCGCGGGGGAGATGGTGGCCAGACCCGGACTTGAACCGGGGACCCCTTGATTTTCAATCAAGTGCTCTACCGACTGAGCTACCTGGCCGTGTTGCGAAGCCCGCACCGCCCGGAGGGCGCGCGAGGGGCGGGGATTCTGTCCGCGATGCGCGGGACCGTCAAGGACGGCCGCCACGACCGTCCCTCATCGGATCCGGCGGTCGCGGCCCTTCAGGACGTTCCGAGCTTCCCGCCAGCAGCCTGCGCGCCTCGAGGACGTCGAGCGCGATCTGCGTCTGCAGCGCGGGAAGTCCGTCGAACCGGCGCTCGGGCCTCAGCCAGGCGGAGAACTCGAGCTCGACGTGCTCGCCGTACAGATCGCCCGCGAAATCCAGCAGGTGCACTTCGATGCGCGGCGTCTCCGGCCGCTGGCCCTCGATCGTGGGGCGAAAGCCGATGTTCGCGACGCCCGGCAACGTCGGCCCGACCGAGGTCTCCCGGCCGTAGCGGACGACGCGCGCGCGGACGGCGTAGACGCCGGTGGGCGGGTGCAACTCGTGGTGGAGGTCGAGGTTCGCGGTGGGGAAGCCGATGTGCCGGCCGAGCTTGTCGCCGGCGACGACCTCGCCGTAGACCGCGACCGGCCGGCCGAGCATGGCCGCGGCGCCGTCGAGGTCGCCGAGTTCGACCGCTTCGCGGATCGCGGTGCTCGAGACGGGCCGACCGGCGAGCACGACCTGGCCGACGGTGTCGACCGCGTGACCCAATCTCGCGAGGAACTCCGGAGTGCCCTCCCGCCCGCGTCCGAACTTGCTGTCGAAGCCCAGGACGAGCCGCTGCGCACGGAGCTTCTCGACCAGGAACTGCCGCGCGAAATCGGCCGCGGGAATCGAGCGCAGCGCCTCGTCGAACGTCAGTGCGACGCTGTGCTCGATGCCCGCGCGACGGAACAACTCGAGCCGGTGCTCGAGGCTCGTCAGCGTGCGCGGCGCACGCCCGAGCAGCACGGACTTCGGGTGCTGACGGAAGGTGACGACCGTCGGTCGCGCGCCCAGCTCGCGCGCCACTTCCACGTTGCGGCGCAGGATCTCCTGGTGCCCGAGATGCACGCCGTCGAACACGCCCACGCTGACCACGGCACCGTTCGGCGCGGCCGGGAAAAGTCCGGCGAGCTCGAGGCTCGTGATCATGGACGACGCGGCGGGCGCGCGATGGTGGGCGTGCGTTCCGCGCTCACGATCGAGACTTGCGCTCGGGGCACGCGCTCAACGCCGCTCGGGAGCTGGCGCGCGCCGCTTCCAGCCGTCGACGAGCTCCTGGAGCGCGGCCTTGTGGCGCTGGCGATCCGCCGGCGACATGCGGTCGACGAGGAGGACGCCTTCGAGGTGGTCGTACTCGTGCTGGATGATCCGGCTCGTGAACCCGTCGAACTCGCGCTCGTGCGCCACGCCGTCGAGGTCCAGGAAACTCACACGGCAGCGCTCGGGACGCTTGACCTCGGCGTAGATGCTCGGGAACGAGAGGCAGCCCTCGTCGTACCAATCCTCGTCGCCCGTGCGAGACAGGATGGTCGGGTTGATCAGCGTCAGGTCGTCCGGGCCGAGCTCGCCGGTGGGATTCAACACCAGGATCCGTCGCGAGATCCCGACCTGAGGCGCCGCGAGACCCACGCCCTTGCTGGCGATCATCCGCGCGTACATCGCCGCCACCACGCGCCGCAGGCTGGCGTCGAAGTCGGTGACCGGCTCGGCCACCCGGCGCAGGACCGGGTCGGGGTAGCGGACGACGACGAAGTCGAGATCCGGGGGCGTGTCGACGAGGGGTTCGCTCATGGTTCTTCGGGGGCAGCGTGCAATCGGGAGGATAGCCCGCGTTGACCGTTTCGACCGCCTCTCCTATCCTTTTCGCCCCTCGCTCCGCGGACCGGAGCCCAGGCATCCCGTGGATTTTTCCAAGCAGCTCCAGAAAGCCGACGAGGCGTTGCGCCGGAAGAATTGGGACTTCGCGGTCGAGCTCTACCAGCAGCTCCTCGAGCTCTCGCCCGACCTAGGGGAAGCACGCGCGGGTCTGCGTCGGTCGCTCAAGAAGCGCTACGAGGCCAAGGTCGGCGGCAGCAAGTTCCTGCGCGCGCTCGGCGGCGCGGCTCCGCTGGCCATGGCGAAGACGCTCTCGAAGGCCAACAAGCACGACGCGGCCGCGAAGCAGCTCGAGAGCTACCTGACGACGAATCCGCTCGACGAGGAGGCGAACCTCTTGCTGGGCATGTCGCTCGAGGGCGCGGGCCACGCGAACTCGGCGCGCGCGGTGTACGAGTTCCTGGCCGAGATCGCGCCGAAGAGCGCGGAAGGTCTGCGCCGCGCGGGATCCATGACGCGCCGCCTGGGGGATCCGGCCAAGGCGCTCGAGTACTACGAGCGCGCGCTCCAGGCCGACCCGCGCGATCAGGAAGCGCTGCGCGCGCGCAAGGACATCGCAGCGGAGCTCGCGCTGACCGGACGCGGGACGCCCGTCGCGCACAGTCGCGATCAGATCAAGGACAAGGATCAGGCGCGCGAGCTCGACCGCGCGACGCGCATGCACTTGTCGGACGACGATCTGCGCGCCGAGCTCGCGAAACTCGAGTCGCGCTACGCCGACGCGCCCGACGCCGAGCTCATGATCCGGCTGTCCGAGGTCAACGAGAAGCTGAAGGACGTCGACTCCGCGCTGTCCTGGGCCGAGCGTTCGCTGGCCTACAAGAAGGACTCCTTCGACCTCGTGGCGCGCGTCGGCGACCTGCGCGCGAAGCAGCTCAAGAAGCAGATCGCCGAGGCCGGCAAGCGCGGCGATCAAGCCGAAGCCGACCGGCTCGAAGGCGACCTCTTCACGGCCGAGGTGCAGGACTGGCGCCGGCGGGTTGAACTGCGGCCGGCCGACATGGCCTCGCGGCTCCAGCTCGGGCGCCGCCTGCACAAATCGGGCGACATCGACGGCGCGATGGCCGAGCTCCAGAAGGCCGCGACGGATCCGCGCGCCCGGCGGGAGGCGCAAGTCCTTCTGGCGCAATGCTTCCAGGCCAAGGGTTTCCTGGATCTCGCGCGCGCCGAGTACGAGCGCGCGCTCGAGACCTCCGGGCCGCTCGACGAGCGCGGCAAGGAGATCCTGTACCATCTCGGCGGAATCGCCGAGGCCGAGGGCAAATCCGCCGACGCTCGGGCCTTTTACGCACGCATCTTCGGGGTCGACGTCGGATATCGTGACGTCGCGACGAGGATGGAACGACTCAGGTAGGAACGATGGCTCACACCAAGCAAGCAGCGAAGCGCAACCGCCAGAACATCAAGGCCCGCACCCGCAACAAGGTGCAGCGCAGCACCATGAAGACCGCCATCGGCAAGGTCCGCAAGGCCGAGAGCGCCGACGCGGCCAAGGCGATCCTGCCGGACGCGATGAGGAAGATCGACAAGGCGGCCAAGAGCCGCGTGATCCACCCGAACGCGGCGGCGCGCCTCAAGAGCCGCCTCGCGAAGAAGATCGCGTCGGGCCGCTGAGTCCCCGACCCCCGCGAGTCGGCGCGCCGCGACTCCCGCGAGCCGTCCGGTCCGCGGGAGTCGTCGTAGTCATGGGATCCGCATTCGAGACGCGCGACGATGCACCCGACGAGAGGCTGCGGCCGCTCAAGGTGCCGATTCGCTCCGATCAGGTCTTCGAGTCCGCGCGCGAGATGGTCGCGGACCTCGATGGCTGGGAGATCGTGTCCAGCGACGAGCGACAGCACGTGCTGACGTGTCGCAAACGCGCCGGGCTCCTGGCCGGAACCGCGACGATCACGATCCGCTGCGAAGGGCCCGAAGGATTGCCCTCGACGGTCGTGCACGTGCGCTCGACGTCCGAGGGAGCCGTGCTCGCGCGCGATCGCGCGCACGTGCTCGAGTTCCTGACGCCGTTCCATCGGCGCGTCTGCTGAGGGGCTGATGGCGGCCTGTTGAGAAGGCCCGTCGCGAGCCTTCGCCGTCCCTTCATCGCCCTCCATTCAACGCGCTGCGACGCCTTGCGCGTCATCCCGCGCGGATGCGTATCAGGGTTGCCGGGCGATCAGTTCCGGCGGCCAGACGTACGAAGCACGCAGGATGGCGTTGTAGCCGCTCTCGAGCCTGTACTGCGCCATCTGTTCCATCGCGCGCTCGCGCAGCTTCGCCTGCACCTTGGCCTCCTCGAAGTCCGGCACGTTCGCCGGCGTCCGCTCGAGGAAGCGCACGATGCGCACCATCGGCTTGCCGCGCGGCGCGGTCTCGATCGGACTGGAGATCTGCCCGGGCGACGCCTGGGCCGTGAACGCGGCGATCTCGGGGAAGAGTGTGCGCAGGCGCGCTTCCTCGACCTGGGTGACGCCGTCGCTGTCGCTGACGCCGCCGTACTGGCGCGCGAGGGCGCCCATGTCCTCGCCCGCGCCGATCCGAGCGACGAGTGCGCGCGCCAACTCGCGCGCGGCTTCGGGACCGCCGGCCTGCTCGGCGTCGAGGGCGATCTGCTGGAACTTCACGAGCCCGACGCTGCCGCCCAGCGCGGCCATCTCGGTCGGACGCTCGATCGCTTGCTCGAAGAGGAGCCTCAGCGACCCCGGCCGCACGTACTGATCGGCGGTGACACGCCCGAGCGGACCGGGCGCGTCGCCCGTGACCCCGTCGCTGTAGATCTGGTCGTAGATGTCGTCGCGCAGGAGGCGGCGCACGTCCGGACCGGAGATGTCGCGAGACTCCAAGAACTTGGCCAAGCCCACGACGCCGTTCTCGCGCTTCTGCATCTGATTCAGGCTGTCGTTCACGCGCGCGTCGATCAGTGCTTCGTCGATGCCGAGGATCGCTCCGGCCTGCACGCGCAACCGTTTGCGGACGCGCTCGCCGAGGATCTGCGCCTCGGCTGCGCGCCGTTCCGTGTCCGTCTCGATCTTCCGGGCACGCGCTACCGCGATCAGCCCGCGCAAGAGCTGCGATTCGGTGATGATGTCCTGGTTCACGATCATCACGATGCGATCGACCGTGCGCCAGGGACGCGCGGGGTCGTCCGATGCACGCGCACTCACCGCTTCGGGCGCGGCGGCCGACGGTAAGGAGACCTGGGGCACGACCGTCGGTGCCGACTCCTGCGCGGGTTGCTGCGCCATGAGCGCGAGCGTGAAGAGGAGTGTGTTCATCGCGGGCGCGGCATCGTCGGCGTGGGCCCCGCGCGGCGCAAGAGCCGTTCGAACCACTGCAGCGCCTGCGGGCCCGTCTTGCGGTCGGGCGGGATCGCCAGATGGAGGATTCCGGTCCGGATGGGCCGCACTTCGATGCCGCGCAGGTCGATGCCGCTCTCCAGCGCCACGCGATCGGCGTACTCGAGCACGTAGACGTCGTTGCGCCACAGGAGGCGACGCACGCCGATCTCCTCGAGCCGCGCCTTGAGGCGGAACAGCTTGACGAGGTTCAGGGCCTCCTCAGGCACGCGTCCGAACCGGTCGCGCAGACCGTCGAGCGCGCGCTGCATCTCCTCGTCGTCGTGCACGGCGCTGAGCTGGCGCAGCACCTCGACGCGCGCGCGCGAGTCGGGAATCCACGCATCCGACAGGTAGGCGCGCAGGCCGAGCTCGAGCTCGGCGCCCTGCGATTCCTGCGAGGTCACGACGCCGTCCACGTCGACTTCGCCGCCCGCGCGCAGCTTCTCGGTCGTCTGGTGCAGGAGACGGCAGTACATGTCGTATCCGACCGCCGCGATGTGCCCCGATTGCTCCGGACCCAGGAGATTCCCCGCGCCGCGGATCTCGAGGTCCTTCATGCTGATCTGGAATCCCGCGCCGAGCCGCGTGAGCTCCTCGAGCGCCTTCAAGCGCTCCTTGGCCTCGTCGCGCAGCGGCTTCCACTTCTCGACCAGCAGGTAGCAATGCGACTTCGCGTTGCCGCGGCCGACGCGCCCGCGCAGTTGGTGCAACTCGGCCAGCCCGAACTCGTCCGCGTGGTCGATCACGATCGTGCCCGCGGTCGGGATGTCGATACCGCTCTCGACGATCGTCGTCGAGACGAGGACGTCGACGTCGCCGGAGATGAAGGCGTCCATGACGCGCTTGAGCTCCTTGGCGCTCATCTGCCCGTGTCCGATCGCGTACGAGCACTCGGGCACGAGGCGCTGGATGCGCAGCGCGATCTGCTCGATCGAGTACACACGGTTGTGCAGGAAGAAAACCTGTCCGCCGCGGTTCTTCTCGCGCAGCAAGGCCTCGCGGATCAGGCCGTCGTCCTCGCAGAAACCGAGCACGGTTTCGATCTCCTGGCGTCCCTCGGGTGCGATGGTCAAGGCCGAGATGTCGCGCAGGCCGGACAACGACATGTGCAGCGTGCGCGGGATCGGCGTCGCCGACAACGTGAGGAGATCGATCTCCGCACGCAGCTTCTTGAAGTGCTCCTTGTGCGTGACGCCGAAGCGTTGCTCCTCGTCGACGATGACGAGGCCGAGCTTCGCGAAGGTCACGTCCTTCGAGAGGATGCGGTGCGTGCCGATCAGGATGTCGACCTCGCCCTTGGCGACGCGGTCGACGATCGCGCGCTCCTCCTTGCCGGTGACGTGGCGCGACAGGGACGCGATCTCGACCGGGAAATCGGCCAGGCGCTCGCGAAAAGTGGCCTCGTGTTGCGATGCGAGCACGGTCGTCGGGACGAGCACCGCGACTTGTCCGCCGCCGCACACGACGCGGAACGCGGCGCGCATCGCGAGCTCCGTCTTGCCGAAGCCGACGTCCCCGCAGAGCAGCCTGTCCATCGGGCGATCCGCGGCGAGATCCGATCCGATCTCTTTGTCGACCGTCACCTGGTCAACAGTCTCAGTCCACTGGAACTCGTCGATCATCTGCTGCACGAGCACTTCGTCGAACGCCCAGGGGATGCGCTGACGCAGCGCGCGGCGTGCCTGGACATCGAGCAGTTCCGTCGCGAGGTCGCGGATGGCGCGCTCGACCTTCTCCTTGCGGCGACGGAACGAGCTCGAGCCGATGCGGTCGAGCGGCGGGGAGCCCGATCCCGTGCCGATGTAGCGCTGCACCAGGTCGATGCGCGACGCCGGTACGAACAGCGATACTTCCTCGGCGAAGAGGAGGTGCAGGTGCTCCTCCTCGCCGCCGCTGCGCTCCATGCGCTTCAGCCCTGCGAACCGCGCCAGTCCGTGCACGGCGTGGACGACGAGGTCGCCGACCTTCAGTTCGAAGAACGACTGGAGCGCGCGCACCTTGTGCGGCTCGCGCGTCTTCGCCGCCGCGCGCCGTCCGACGATGCCGAGGAGCTCGCGGTGGTTGACCACGAGCAGCTTCGCGGCCGGGATACGGAATCCGCGCGCGAGCGAGCCGACGCGCAGCTCGACGCCGTCTCCGCCGCCGTTCTCGGAGAGGATCGTCGCGAAGCGCGTCTGCTCCGCCCCCGTCTGGCACAGCACGACGACGCGCGTCCCGTCGGCGGCCGCTTCGCGCAAGGCTTTCGGCGCCTCGCGCGCTCCCACGCCGAGCGCTTGCACGGAGCGCGCATCGAACGCGAGTCCGCCGGGCAGGCTCTGCAGATCGAGCGTCCGGCGCTGGCGCAGGATCTCGTCCAGCGAGAGCAGCGCCTGCGCGTGAGCGGCCGACTGCACGCGCAGACCGCCGGCGCGGTCCTCGATGCGCAGCGGCTCGATGCGCACGAACACCGCGGTGGGGGCGACGAGGGTCGCCGGCAGCGAGCCGTGGCCGTCCTCGACGCCGCCGGCGTCGGACGCGAGGCTGACCTGTACCTGTTTGTGCGTCGCGACGCTGCGCTGGTCGACCGGATCGAACGTGCGCAGCGACTCGATCTCCTCGCCGAAGAGCTCGATGCGCAGCGGTAGCTCGCTCGAGAACGTGTACAGGTCGAGGATCTCGCCGCGCAGCGAGACCTCGCCCGGACGTTCGGCGAGCGGCGTGCGCTGGTAGCCGCTCGCGACGAGCCGCTCGAGCAGCCCTTCGGAATCGAGTTTCGATCCGACTTGCAGGCCGAGCCACTCACGCTCGATGTCGGTGCGACTCGGCACCGGCTGCAAGAGCGACACGAGCGACGCGACGATCATCCGCGGGCGCGCTTCGGAGGGTCCCGCGAGGCGCTGTGCGACTTGCAGCCGCGCGCGCAAACCCGCGAGGTCTGCTTCGCCGGTGCGCAGCGCCGTCCCGAGGCCCTCGCGCGCCGGCAGCCACACCGGGTCGGCTCCGAAAGCGGCCAAATCATCGGCGAAACCTTGTGCTTCCGCCTCGCCCGACGTGACGACGACCCAGGGTCCCTGCGAGCGCGAGGCGAGCCACGCGAGCACGAGCGCTTGCGAGGACCCCCACAGGTTTCCGGCCAGGACGCTCCGGTCGCGGAGCAGCGCCTGCGCCAAGCGCTCGAGCTCGGGCGTCGTGGTCGAGGACGCGTCGAACACGACCGCGCTGCGCGTCGCTCGCGCGGTGCTCGTCGTCTCGGTGACCGCGCTCACGAGGCGGCCGCCTCGTTCGCGACCGCACCGTCCTCGATGACGAGCAGGGCTTCGCGCGCGGCCCACGTCTCGGCCTCCTTCCGCGTGCGACCCCACGCGCTCGGGAAGCGCCGACCCGCGACCTCGACCGCGATCTGGAAAGCGCGCGCGTGCGCCGCTCCACGTTCGTCGAGCAACAGGTACACCGGCAGCCCGCCGAGTTCGCGCTGACAGATCTGCTGCAGCTCCTGCTTGGGATTCTGGCCGTGACTCGGTTGCCGCACGCGTGCGAGCGCTTCCTGCAGCGTCGCGCGCACGAAAGCCCGCACGGCCTCGAGCCCGCCGTCGAGGTACACGGCCCCGAGTACGGCCTCGTAGATGTTCGCCAGCACGGACCGCGGCAGGACGCGCTCCTGCAAGCCCGGACCGAGTCGCACGAGCTGGTCGAGCCCGATCCTCGTGGCCGCCTCGGCCAGCGACTTACGCGACACCACGGTGGCCTTGCGCTCGGTCATCTCACCTTCTGGCAGCTCCGCTCCGACCGCGCGGAACAGTTCCTCGGCGACCACGAGGTCGAGCGCTGCGTCACCCAGGAATTCGAGGCGCTCGTTGTCGCGCTCGCGCCCGGCGGAGCTGTGGGTCAGCGCCAGCTCGAGCAGCGCCGGGTCGCGGAAGTCGTGAGGGACGATCGGCATGGGCTCGACGGATTCCGCGAAGGATCCGGCCGTGGAGGGTCACAGTATAGAACGGAGCCATGTTGCCGATGGATTCACTTCCCGCGATCGAAGTCCGCGACCTCGTGAAGCGCTTCGGAGCCGCGCGAGCCGTCGACGGTCTCTCGCTGGCCGTGCGCCGCGGCGAGAGCCTGGGATTCCTGGGCCCCAACGGGGCCGGGAAGACCACGACGATCCGGATCCTCTCGACCCTCGTCGCCCCGACTTCGGGCAGCGTTTCGGTGCTGGGGCTCGATCCGGTGCGGCAGAGCGCGGCGCTGCGCGGTCGCATCGGCGTCGTGCCGCAGGAGATCGCGCTCTACGACGGGCTCACCGCGCGCGAGAACCTCGAGTTCTTCGGGCGCATGCACGGACTCGAGCGCGCGCGCCTCCGCGAGGCCGTGGACCGCGCGCTCGACGAGGCCGAACTCGCCGAGCGCGCGCAAGATCGCGTCCAGGCCTACTCGGGGGGGATGAAGCGACGCCTCAACCTCGTAGCGGCGCTCCTGCACGACCCCGAGCTCGTGTTCCTCGACGAGCCCACCGTCGGCATCGATCCGCAGTCGCGCAACCACGTGTTCGAGCTCGTCGACCGCCTGCGCGCGGCGGGCACGACGCTGGTCTACACGACGCACCAGTTGGGCGAGGTCGAGCGGCTCTGCGACCGCATCGTGATCCTCGACCGCGGTCGCACGATCGCGGCGGGGACGTTCGACGAGCTGCGGCGCGGCATCGCGCGCGCGAGCGGAGCCCGCGGGAAGCTCGAGGTCGGCGCGCGCGCGACCGAAGCGCTAGCCGCGCTGCGCGCGGCCGGGATCGAAGCCCGTCTCGACGAGGATCTGCCCGATCTCGAGCAGGTTTTCCTGACGCTCACCGGCCATGCGCTGCGCGACGAGGACCTGTGATGCTTCGCACGGCCTGGACCGTCGCGGCGAAGGACTTGCGGCTCTTCCTGCGCGACCAGGTCGCGCTGCTCATGTCCTTCGCGTTGCCCATCGTGCTCGCGACCGTCTTCGGTGCCGCGATGAGCAGCATGATGGACGACGAGCCGGCGTCCCGAGTCGAAGTGCACTTCGAGGACCTCGACCAGTCGCCGCAGTCCAAGGCGCTGCTCTTCGAGCTGCAGTCGTGCGCCGCGCTGCGCATCGAGCTGCGCAACGACGTCCGTGCGCGCGTCGAGAACGGCGCGGCGCCCGCGGCGATCCTCGTACCCGCGGGTTTCGGCGCGGACGTGGCTGCGGGCCGCAAGCCGCGCATCGTGCTCTACCGCGATCCGGCGAAGGAGATCGAGCAGCAAATCCTGGCCGGAAACCTCGTACCCGTGCTCATGCGCGCCGCCGGCCCCGCCGTCGCGAAGGAGATGACGAAGCGCGGCATGGAGGCGATGGGCTTCCCCGCCGGCATGCGCGATATGGCGGAGTCGATGTTCGATTCGCGCGCGGTGCCCGCGCAGGCGGGCGAGAGCTCGAAGAATCCGTTCGACTTCGACGAAGGCGGCGCCGAAGCATTGGGGCTTTCCGTCGAGGACGTCGCCGGCGGCCCGAACCCCTCGCGCAAGGCCGCCGGCGGCTCGCACGCGATCGCGGGCATCGCGGTGATGATGCTGCTCTTCGGCCTCTCCGCCTGCGGAGGCACGATCCTCGAGGAGGAAGTGTCGGGCACACTGCAGCGGGTTCGCCTGACGCCGAACGCCGGCGCGTCGGTGTTGCTCGGGAAGATGATCTTCACCGTCGCGGTCGGACTCGCGCAGCTCGTCGTGCTGTTCGCCTACGGCGGTCTCGTGTTCGAGGTTCCGATCCTGCACGACCCGATCGCGCTCGTCGTGCACTCGGTCGCGGTGGCCTGCGCGGCGGCGGGTTTCGGGCTGTGCCTCGCGGTCCTGTGCCGCACGCGCAAGCAGCTCGAAGGTCTCTCGACGCTCCTGATCCTGACGATGAGCGCGCTCGGCGGCAGCTGGTTCCCGCTCGCGATCGTGCCCGAGTGGTTCCGGACGGTCGGTCATTTCACGCTCAATGCCTGGGCGATGGACGGCTACCAGGGCCTCTTCTGGTACGGCAAGGACCTGGGCGGGATCGCGGTCGATGTCGCCGTCCTGTTCGCCATCGCGGCGGCGACGTCGGGGCTGGCCTGGGTCGGCTGGAGAAGGCGCTTCGAGCGGATTGCCTGAGCTGGAGGACCGACCGCGGGGCCGCGCGATCCCGCCGCGCGCGCGCAGCGCTTGCCTGCGAGGGCTCGGCGCGCGATCCTGGTGAGCATGCCGAAGCCGGACGAGGTCGAGCCCCTCTACTCGGGCCTGAAGGACGCGAAGCCGGCGACGATGTCGTTGCCGGTGCGGATCGCGATCGTCGCGCTGTTCCTCGTGTTCCTGTTCTGGATCGTCTGGCTGCAAGCGCACTGACCACCGCTCGCGCCAGGAAAAGCCTGCGCGGGTCGCCCGAGTTCCGTAGCCGCGCGGGCTCCCGGGACGCGGGCCGGCATGTATCCTCAAGGGGTGTCGAGCGATGGGCTCGATCCGCGCTTGCACGCGCGAACGCTTTCACGCCAAGCCCCTTCCACACCATGACCTTCAACCGCTCCCTCCTCTCGCTCGCCGCGCTGTGCGTCGCGAGCCCGATCGCCTCCGCCCAGTTCATCCTCGCGGTCGACTCGACGACCGACGACGTGATGCTCCTGAGCGCTGTCGACGGCAGCCTGATCAACCCGACCTACATCGATCTGACGCTCGCGGGCGCTTCGACCCCGATCGAGGCGATCGTCGTCGGCAACGAGATCTGGGTTTCCGACCAGATCGCCGACAAGCTGATGCGCTTCTCCCTCGACGGGACGACGTACCTCGGCGACGTCATCGGCGGCATGGACAACATCCGCGGGATGGAGCTGGTCGGCAACGAAGTCTGGGTCTCGAACAGCGGCACGAGTGGCGGCGCGCCGAACGACGCGATCGTGCGCTTCAGCACGGCAGGCGTGAACCTCGGGTTCTTCGCCGCGAACGACCCGTTCGACGTCGTCAACTTCCAGGGTGACGTGCTCATCGCCAACATCCTCGGCGAGGACATCGACCGGCACGACCTGGCCGGGACGTTCCTCGGCGCGTTCCACTTGTCCGACGGCGTGACGGGGATCGATTTCCCCGAGCAGATCTCCGTGCGAGCGAACGGCAACGTCTTCGCGGCCGGCTTCAGCGCGCCGATCGGCATCTACGAGTACGACTCGACGGGCCTGCAGATCAACTACTGGGCGGTCGGCAACGGCAACCGCGGCGTCGTCGAGCTGCAGAACGGGAACATCCTCTTCAGCGACGGCACCGGCTTCCGCGTGCTCGACCCGGTCGCCGTCACCTCGACGCTCGTCATGGCGGCTTCCGGCCGGTTCCTCACGAAGTTCGCGGGCGCGAACTCGGCGTTCACGACCTACTGCTTCGGTGACGGCACGGGCACGCCCTGCCCGTGCGCCAACGACAGTCTGCCGGGCGCGAACGAGGGCTGCCTCAGCTCGCTCGCCGTCGGCGGCAAGCTCGTGGGTGCCGGCACCGCGAGCATCTCGGCGGACACCGTCGTGCTGACCGGCACGCAGATGCCGAACAGCTCGGCCCTCTACTTCCAGGGCACGACGCAGATCAGCTCGGTGTTCGGTGACGGCCTGCGCTGCGCGGGCGGCACGATCATCCGCCTCGGCACGAAGAGCAACGTCGGAGGCGCGTCGCAGTACCCGGCGGTCGGCGATCCGTCGGTCTCGGTTCGAGGCCTGATCTCGGCTCCGGGCGTGCGCACGTACCAGGTCTGGTATCGGAATGCCGCCGCGTTCTGCACCCCGAGCACCTTCAACCTGACGAACGGTCTCGAGATCGCCTGGGGCGCCTGACGCACCCGCGCGCCGGAATTCGACGGCGCGCTCCATTCGGACGCGAGAGGCCGGCCCGCGAGGGTCGGCCTCTCGCCGTCTGGGGCCCGCCCGCGGGCTGGCGCGTCCGTCGTTCACGCACGCGGACCGAGCCGCGCGTACTCCTGCTCGGCGAAGCGGTCCGTCATGCCGGCCAGGTAGTCGCACACGGCGCGCTCGAGCCCGACCTGAGTCGCCCACGTCTGGTACCAGCGCGCCATCTCGCCGGGCGTGTGGATGTACACGTCGAAGAGGCGCGCGAGCACCTTGCGCGCGTACTCCGACAGCTCGAGCAGGTGCGGGTGCCGGTAGAAGCGCGCGTAGAGGAACGCCTGCAGCTCCGCCACGAGCGGCCCGATCTCCGCACCGTGCGCGGCGAGCATCCGCGGGTGCGCGCGCACTTCCGAGGGCGAGCGCGGAGCCGCTTCGACTAGGCGCGCGCGCGTCGCGGCCGCGAGATCGCGGATCGTGGTGCCGAGCAGCTGGTTCGCGACGCGCTTCACACGCAGCTTGCGGTCGTCGCTCGCGCCCAGGAAGCCGGGATGTCGCGCCTCGACCTCAGCAGCCGCGCGGCGCCAGAGTTCGGAGCCCTCGAAGACGGCCTCCTCGGGGAACATGCCGGCCAGGATTCCGTCCTCGAGGTCGTGCATGTCGTAAGCGGTCGAGTCGGCCAGGTCGACGACCTGCGCTTCCAGGCACGGATGTCGCGGGCGCGGGGCGAACTCGTCCGGCCAGTCTTCGCGGCTCTCGTGCTTCAGCAGCGATTCGCGCACCTCGCGCGTCAGGTTCAGGCCCGGATGCTCGGGGCTGCGGCGCTCGAGCTGGTCCACGACGCGCAGCACCTGCGCGTTGTGGCGGAAGCCGCCGAACGTGCTCATCAGCTCGTCGAGCGCGACCTCGCCGCGGTGGCCGAACGGCGGGTGGCCCAGGTCGTGCGCGAGCGCGAGCGTCTCCACCAGCGTGCCGTTGAGCGCCAGTGCGTCGCTGAGGGAGCGCGCGACCTGGCCGACCTCGAGGCTGTGCGAAAGGCGCGTCCTGTTGTGATCGCCCTCGCGGTTCAGGAAGACCTGCGTCTTGTACATGAGGCGCCGGAACGCGGTGCTGTGCACGATCCGGTCGCGGTCGCGCTCGAAGCACGTGCGAAAATCGTCGTCGACCTCGGGGAACCTGCGCCCGCGCGAGTCCGCGGCGTGCTCGGCGTACGGCGCCAGGTCACGCGCCTCGCGTGCCTCCTTGGCGAGGCGGTCGACGAGCCCGAAGTCGGATGGCGAGTTGTTCATGGGCGCGGACATCATGGACGCCCGCCCTGCCGCGCGAAATCACGGGGGATGCGTGAATCCAGGAACGCGCTCGGAGCGGCTACACTGCGACGCTCCATGCCCTCGTGCCCGCGCATCGCCTCCGTCTTGATCCTCTCGCTCGCGGCGTGCGCGCACGAGGCGGAGTCGCCTTCCCCGGTTTCGATCTCGGTGCCCGACGACGCCGTCTACCGCGGCGAGCTCGTCCTGCACGGCGATTCGGGGATCCTGGAGTCGGGCTCGGCCAGCATTGCGATCTGTGCCGTGGGGGAGAGCGACCCGCTCATGGCGCGCAGTTGGGACATCGGCGACCTGGCGTGGCGCGTCGGCCCGGACGAGATGCGCCTGTACTTCGCGTTGGACAAGCGCGACGCGTGGCCGGGCGCAGTCGGCCGGGTCGGGGAGCGGATGGATCTCGTCGCGCGCTTCGATCCGGACGGCAATCCGGCGACGGACGAACCCGGCTCGGTGCAGGCGCGCACGGTCGTGCGCACGGGCGCGCACGACTTGCGCGTCGACCTCTCGATCGGCGTACCGGTCGCCGCGACGTCGCATTCGAGCGGCGGTTGAACGACGGCGCCGCATGAGCACGGCCGCATGAGCACGGCCGCTTGGTGGTCCGAGGCCTTCTCGGCGGACTACGTCGACCTGTATCCGCACCGCGATCTCGCGTCGGCGCGCGTCGAGGCGCAGTTCCTGATCTCCGCCGGTTTGCACGGGCGCGTGCTCGATCTGTGCTGCGGCTGGGGCCGACACTTGATCGCGTTCGACGAGCTGTCGCGTGAGCAGGGGCTCGACATCGAGGTCGCCGGCGTCGACTACTCGGCTGACCTCCTGCGCCGACTGCGCGCGTTGCCCGAGGGATCGCGCGTCGCACTGCGCACCGTGAACGGCGACGCGCGCCGCGCTCCGTTCCGAGACGGCGCGTTCGACGGCATCGTCAGCCTGTTCTCGTCGTTCGGGTACTTCGGCGACGAAGGCGACGCGGATCTGCTCTCAGGTCTCGCGCGCATGCTGGCGCCCAGCGGAGCGGCGTTCCTCGACGTGATGAACCCGCACGTCGTCCGCACCGGTCTCGTTCCGGAGTCGGCCAACTCGGTGGGCGACGCACGCCTCGTCGAGCGGCGCTCGCTGTCTGGTCCGTTCGTGCGCAAGGACGTCGAGCTGTGGCGCGCCGGCGTCCACGTCCGGACGTGGCACGAGGAGGTGCGGATGTACGAGTTCGCCGAATTGGAGGCTCTTTCGGCCGCCGTCGGCCTCGCGATCGACGCGAAATGGGGCGCGTTCGACGGCTCCAGCCTCGAGCCGACCTCCCCGCGGCAACTCCTGCGGCTCCGCCACGTAGCCACCGACTCTGCGATCGTGCATGCGAGCAGCGTGCGCTCTTCCGAATCCTGGCCGAGCACAGGGGATGGGGGAGGCAGCAAGATTTCAGCCGCCGCCGATCCGGCGGGGGCCACTGCATCCAGGGCGTCGTTGAGTTCGGGGATCGATCTTCCGACGGGCTGACTTGGGGTGAGCTCGCACGCGCCGAGGATCTCTCCTTCACGTCCTCGTGGTCCGAGGCTTCGGAGCCCCATCGCTCGAAGGGTGTGCCGATGGTGCCGACTCCGGGTTAGGGGCCGGTACCCGAAGGGAGGCGCCGTCGAGTTCTCGTATACTCCCGGACTCGCCGCCCCCCCCACGCAGTGCCGCCCATGCCCCAGAACATCGTCTTCACCCCGCTCGGCGAGGAACTCGCCGCGAAGGCCCGCCACATCGCCGACACGATCGTCCGCCCGGGGGCGGCGAAGCACGACAAGGCGCAGGAATACAACTACGAAGCGGCGCGCGCGGTGGCGGAAGCCGGGCTCTTCCGGACGTTCATCCCGGTCGAATACGGCGGGCTCGGCGCCGGGATCCTGGCGCTGGCGCGCGTGACCGAGGAGCTGGCGAAGGCCGACTCGGGCTTCGGCGTGGCGTTCGCGGTGAACGCGCTGGGCTCGTTCCCGATCCTCGTGGGCGGCACAGAAGCGCAGAAGCAGCGCTGGCTGCCGGCGATCGCGCGCGGCGAGAAGTTCGTCGCCTTCTGCCTCTCGGAGAAGTTCGCCGGGTCCGACGCCGGGGGCTTGGCCGTCACCGCTGTCGAGGACGGCGATCACTACGTCATCTGCGGCGAGAAGAAGTGGACGACGAACGGCGGCGTCGCCGACCTGTACTCCGTCTTCTGCGTCACGGATCCCACCAGCAAGTCACGGCGCATCAGCGCGATCGTCGTCGAGAAGGGGACGCCCGGGTTCACGATCAAGAAGGTCGAGGACAAGATGGGTATCCGCACGGTGCCCGTCGTCGAAACGCACTTCGACAACGTGCGCGTGCCGAAGTCGAACCTGATCGGCGAGCGCCCCGGCGTGGGCTTCAAGCACGCGATGATGACGCTCGACCTCGCGCGTCCGGGCGTGGCCGCCCAAGCCGTCGGCGCCGCGCAGGGCGCACTGGATCTGGCCAACGTCTACGCCCAGCGCCGGCAGCAGTTCGGCGTGCCGATCAGCAACCACCAAATGGTGCAGAAGATGCTGGCGGACATGGCCATGAAGACCGAGGCCGCGCGCTGGCTGGTGTACGCCTCGGCGGCGACGTCCGACGCGGCCGGTCCCAACATGGGCAAGATGGCCGCGATGGCCAAGTGTTTCGCGACGGACGTGGCGATGGACGTGGCAACGGACGCGGTACAGGTCTTCGGCGGGTACGGCTTCATGGAGGACTACCCGATCGCGAAGTGTTTCCGCGACGCGAAGATCCTCCAGATCTACGAGGGCACCAATCAGATCCAGCGGATCGTGATCGCGCGCAGCCTCGTCCGCGACGCCAATCAGCTCGACCACTTGCAGCCGTACATCCCGCGCGAGACGCAGAAGAGCTATCGCGAGGGAGTGACGGCTTGATCTCCGTGAGCTGAATGTTCAATCGTCCGGTTGCGGCTGCCATCGCCGCATCCGGGACGAAGCATTCTGGGCGGTTTCGCGTGCTGGTGGGGCCGCGTGAAAGCCTGCTCACTTCGCGCGGGTCGTTCCTCGACGGATACCTTCCGTGCGTCCCCGCACTCGAAGTGCAGATTCTTGGACAACGGATGTCGCTGTGGCAGCGCTCCGCGGGAGCCCGGCCGCGCGACCGGACCGTTACCGAGGCGTTTCAAGCTTCGAAGTGCGCCGCTCCCAGCATCTTCCATGCGTATCCGTGCGTAGACATCGGGTGAGCGCCCGCGCGGTGCGGACGTTGCAGGGGATGGGATGTCATGAAGCGAAGCAATGCAACGCAGACTTTGCGCAGAGCAAAGGAAAAGGTGCGACCCGAAGTCGCCCCGCCGAGCTCGGTGCGTATTCCGAAGCGAGAGAGCACGTCTGTCCGTGGCAGGGCGACGCGGGCTCTCGAGGGTGGACAACCTTGGAGCGGCCTCTCCCGACCGCAGACCGTCCCTGACCAAGGTTCCGAATCGGCCGTGGTTCACAGCACGCGACGTCGCGCCAACTCCCGAACGAGTACGCGGCGAGCCGTGCAGGAGGGTTCATCCATGGTGGGTCTCGTCACGAAGCACGCTGAACTCGACGTCGTCCTCGATCGCCTCGCGGCGAGCCCGGAGACGTTCGACGCGGAGATCGAAAAGCTGGCGGTCGAGTACGACGCCAAGAACATCCAGCTCGAGATCACGGATCCGCTGACTTGGCACAAGGGCACGGTCACGAGCCGTGTCCCGCGTGAAGGCGCGCGGTTCTCGATCGAAAGCCAGCTCCGCACGGAAGTCGACGCGATCACGATCCTCGACCGGCAGAACGAGTCGAAGCTCGCGCGTCGCATCGAATTCGCCCGCGTTCGCCTCCACCGTGCCCTGAAGGAAGCCGGGTTGACCCAGGCCGACCTCGAGGGCGGCGTGTCCGGCAACCCGTCGGCATACGTCGGGGACCGTCAGATCCAACGCTCGCTGCCTCCGCGCGTCTGCCGGCGCTGGGCCGAGCTGCATGCGCTCCGGACCGAGATGGTCGAGCGCAACATCTACCTCGCCCTGATCAACGTCGAGAGGTACGCGCACACGAGCGCGGGCCGCCTCGACCTGATCCAGGAAGGATCGGCGGCGCTGTTCCGCGCGGTGGACGGGTTCGACTGGAAGCGCGGACTGCTCTTCCGGACGTACGCGGTCCACTGGTTGAATCAGGCGTTCCGCAGCTACCTCTACAACTTCAACGCCACTGTCCGGGTGCCTGTGTACCTCCAGAAGGCTCTCAAGCACGTCAACATCGCGATCGAGAAGCTGCGTGATCCGAACGCCAGCATCGAATCGATCGCGGAAGCGTCGGGCCTCGAGCGGAACCTGGTGGAGCACGCTCTCGGCGCCGCGCGGTCGACGCGGTCGATCGACGCGCCGATGTCGGGCGAGGACGATTCGGGCGGTCTGCGCGACATCCTCAGCCGGGGCGAGCACGACCCTTACCGGCCGGAGTTCGAGGACACGTCGCTCGAGTCGGGCGTCAAGTCCGCGCTCGATCGGCTGAGTGAGCGCGAGCGCTACATCGTGGCGATGCGCTTCGGTCTCCTCGGCGAGAAGGAGCACACGCTGGCCGAAGTGGCCGGCAAGCTCGGTGTGAGCCTGGAGCGGGTTCGCCAGATCCAGGTGCGCGCGATCGGCAAGATGCGCACGCCACAACTCAAGAAGGCCGTGGAGCCCTTCCTGAACTGACCCATGATGCAGGGGGACCGAGGAGTGTGACTCGGTGATTGGGGAGCCGGGCCGGCGCGAATGCAGCGCCGGCCCGGTGTACACAAGGCCCACCCCTGTGCCGCGCACTCGGCGGAGCCCTCCACGAGCAGGCCGACGACGAGGAATGGAGCCCTGTCCAGCGTCCTTCGGACCGGTGGACCCGCCACGATCGGTCCGCGACGGAACCCTCCAGGCGCGCTATCCTGACGGGCCTTGTCCCGACCCGGCATGGATCCCGAAACACCCTCCCTCGAGCCCCGCGCGGCCAGCCTTCCGGAGGCATCCCAAGCCCCGATCGCGCGGCGCAAGGACGGCTCCGTCCCGAAGCCCTCGTGGCTGAAGGTCCCGCTCCCGGGCGGGGAGGGTTACGCGCGCCTCAAGGCGCTGACGCAGGAGCTCGGCCTCCACACCGTCTGCCAGGAAGCGCGCTGCCCGAACATCGGCGAGTGCTGGAAGGGCGACCACGCCACGATGACCCTGATGGTCCTCGGCGACGAGTGCACGCGCCGCTGTCGCTTCTGCGCGGTCAAGACCGTGGACCGCGCCGCTCCTCCCGATCCGACGGAGCCCGAGCACGTCGGGACGGCCGTCGCGGCGATGAACCTCGGCTACGTCGTCATCACGAGCGTCGACCGCGACGACTTGATGGACGGCGGCTCCGGTCACTACGCCGAGTGCATCCGTTCGATCCGCGCGAAGGCGCCGCGCACTGTCGTCGAGACGCTGATCCCCGACTACCGCGACACGGACCTCGCGACCTTGATGGCGGCGCGGCCGGACGTGCTCGCGCACAACGTCGAAGTCGTCGATCGCCTCCAGCGCAAGATCCGCGACCCGCGCTGCTCGTTCGCGCGCTCGCTCGAGACGCTCACGGGCGCGAAGCAGCACGACGCGGACGTGTTCACGAAGTCGTCGCTCATGCTGGGTCTGGGCGAGACGCACGACGAGGTCGTGGACGCGCTGACGCGCTTGCGCGCCGCGGGCGTCGATTTCCTGACGCTGGGCCAGTACCTGCGTCCGACCCAGAACCACGCTCCGGTGCGCGAATACGTGACGCCCGAGCGATTCGACGAACTCGAGCGCCTCGGGCGCGCGATGGGATTCCAGTACGTGGCCGCGGGGCCGCTCGTGCGATCGAGCTACAAGGCCGGCGAGTTCTTCGCGGCCCGGCTCGTGCGCGAACGGCGTGCTCGGCGTGACGAGGAGACGCGATGACCGTGCAAGAGATGCTCTCGGTGATCGAGCCGGACGGCGGGATCAACGGCTACGACCCGAAGATGTCGAACGAGGAACTGCTGCACTGTTACCGCACGATGATGCGGGTGCGCGCGTTCGACGACGTCGCGCTCAAGCTGCAGCGCGCGGGCCGCATCGGCTTCTCGATCCCGAACCGCGGCGTCGAAGCCACGCAGATCGGCGCGGCCGCGGCGCTGAAGAAGACGGACTGGATCTTCCCGAGCTACCGCGACTTCGGGATGGCGCTGTACCACGGCGTTTCGCCGGTGGACATGATGCACAACATGTACGGCAACGCGGCGGACTCCGCCAAGGGCCGTCAGATGCCGGTGCACTTCTCGTTCACCGAGCCGATCAAGTTCTTCTCGATCAGCTCGCCGATCGGTACGCACATCATCCAAGCGGTCGGCGCGGCGTACGCGATGCAGCGCCGCCAGGAATCGCACGTCGTGTTGGCGAGCTTCGGCGACGGCGGCACGTCGAGCCTCGGCTTCCACTCGGGGCTCAACTTCGCCGCGGTGTGGAAGTCGCCGGTCGTCTTCCTGTGCCAGAACAACCAATGGGCGATCAGCTGCCCGAGCTCGCAGCAGACCGCCAGCGAGAGCTACGCGATCAAGGCCAAGGCGTACGGCATGCCGGGCGTGAAGGTCGACGGCAACGACGTGCTCGCGGTGCGCCGTGTCGTCGGTGAAGCGGTCGAGCGCGCGCGCAAGGGCGGCGGCCCCACGCTCGTCGAGGCCTACACGTTCCGCATGGGCGGTCACTCGACCAGCGACGACCCGACGCGCTACGTGCCGAAGGAAGAGCTCGCCAAGTGGGAGAAGAAGGACCCCGTGGCGAACTTCGAGCGCTTCCTCGCCAAGAAGAAGCTCTGGGATCCGGCGCTCGGCCTGAAGATCGCGGCCGACTCGTTCGCCGAGATCGATGCGGCCGCGAAGGTCGCCGAAGCGACGCCGCGCCCCGGCATCGAGACCATCTTCAGCGACGTCTACCGCGACGTCCCGCAGCACATCCGCCGTCAAGGCCAGGCCGCGTTCGACCTCGCGCACCGCAAGGGCGATGCGTCGGCCGGTGGCGGCGCGTTCCCTCTCTGATCCACGACTCGACGAGCCCCCGAGTAGTCCGCGAACTCCCACGATGGCGAACCTGACCCTGCTCCAAGCCGTCAACGACGGCCTCAAGACCGCGATGCGCACGGACCCGACCGTCCTCGTCTTCGGCGAGGACGTCGGCCCGAAAGGCGGCGTGTTTCTCGCGACCGAAGGCCTGACCAAGGAGTTCGGCGAAGGCCGTTGCTTCGACACGCCGCTCAGCGAAGACGGCATCGTCGGCGCCGCGATCGGCATGGCCGTCAACGGTTTGAAGCCGGTGTGCGAGATCCAGTTCCAGGACTTCATCTTCCCGGCGTTCGACCAGATCGTCAGCGAGGCCGCGAAGCTGCGCTATCGCTCGGGTGGGCAGTACACGGCGCCGATGGTGATCCGCACGCCGTACGGCGGCGGGATCCGCGGCGGCCTCTACCACTCGCAGTCGGGCGAGGCGTACTTCTGCCACACGCCGGGCCTGAAGGTCGTGATCCCGAGCACGCCCTACGACGCGAAGGGACTCTTGCTCGCGTCGATCGACGATCCGGATCCGGTGCTCTTCCTCGAGCCGAAGGCGCTCTACCGCACGCTCAAGGGCGAGGTGCCCGAGGGCAAGTACACGGTCGACCTCTCGACGCTGCGCACGGCGCGCGAGGGCAAGAACGTCACGGTTTTCTGCTACGGCGCGATGGTGCCTGTGTGCATGAAGGCGGCCGAGCAAGCGGCGGAGAAGGGCATCGAGTGCTTGGTCGTCGATCTGCGCACGCTGCTACCGCTCGACGAGGAAGGCGTGATCGAGGCCGCGAAGCAGACCGGCCGCGTCGTCGTCGTGCACGAAGCACCGCGTTTCTGCGGCTTCGGTGGCGAGATCAGCGCGATCATCGCCGAGAACGCGATCGAGTACATGGAAGCGCCGATCGCGCGCGTGACGGGCTTCGATACGCCGTTCCCGAACACGCTCGAACACCACTACATGCCCGACGATCGGCGCGTCCTCGACGCGATCGAGCGCGTCTGGAGCTACTGACACACCTCGCTCGAGACTCCGAAGGATCACCGCACATGGCCGCGCTGGAATTCAAGCTGCCCGACATCGGGGAAGGCATCGCCGAAGGCGAGATCGTGAAATGGCTCGTGAAGGTCGGCGACGTGGTGAAGGAACACCAGCCGATCGTCGAGGTCATGACGGACAAGGCGACGGTCGAGATTCCGTCGCCCGCGCCCGGGACCATCACGGCCTTGACCGCCAAGGAAGGTGCGACCGTGCCGGTCGGTTCGGCGATCTTCACGCTCGAGACGGCCGCGAAGGCGCCTGCCGCCGCGCCCGCTGCTGCGCCGAAGTCCGGCGGTTCGCCCGCGAAGGCCGCGCAGCCGATCCCCGAACCGCCGACGCCGAAGACCGGCGAAGGGCACTCGACGCCGACGGCCGGTGGGAAGCCGACGAACACTGCGACTCCGAAAATGACGGCACCGACCGCGTCCTCGGGCGGCAACGCGCCGGGCTCGGCCGCGGCGGCCGGGGGCGCTCGAGGTACGAGTTCTCCGGGCTCGACTTCCCCGAGCAGTGCGGCGCCGGTGACGGGTCGTACGCTCGAGTTCAAGCTGCCCGACATCGGTGAAGGCATCGCCGAGGGCGAGATCGTGAAATGGCTCGTGAAGGCCGGGGAATCCGTGAAGGAGCACCAGGCCATCGTCGAGGTCATGACCGACAAGGCGACCGTCGAAGTGCCCTCACCCGCGAGCGGCACGATCACGGCGCTGCTCGCGAAGGAGGGCGCGACGGTGCCGGTGGGCACGGTCATCTTCACGCTTGCGATCGCGGGCGCCGTCGCGGCGCCCGCCGCGCCCGCGCAAGCTGCTCCGGCGGCCGCGACCCAGGCGCGAGCCGCCGCTCCCGCCGCCCAGCCCGAGCTCGTCGCCGCCGCGAGCGCTACCGCGCGCGTGTCTGCGTCCGACAGCAAGGTCCTCGCCGTCCCGAGCGCGCGCCGGGTCGCGCGCGATCTTGGCATCGACCTCTCTCGCGTTCCGGCGAGCGGTCGCGGCGGCATCGTTCGTCGCGCCGACGTCGAAGCGTTCGCGCAGTCCGGCGCCGCGGCGCCCGCGCAGTCGGGAGCTCAGGCGCCTGCGCAGGCGGGAGCTCAGGCGCCTGCGCAGGCCGCACCTACGACCGCTGCTCCGGCGCGTCCCTCCGCGCCCGCGGTGGCGATCCCGGCCGGCGAGCGCGAGACGCGCATCCCGTTCCGCGGAGTGCGTCGCAAGATCAGCGAGGCGATGGTGCGGTCGAAGTTCACCGCACCGCACTTCACGGTCGTCGAGGAACTCGACGTGACCGAGCTCGTGCGCTTGCGCGAGACCGCCAAGGCGATGGGACAAGAGCAGGGCGTCAAGGTCACCTACATGCCCTTCATCATGAAGGCGACCGCGCTCGCTCTCGCGAAGTTCCCGATGTTGAACGCGCACCTCGACGAGCAGAGTCAGGAGATCGTGCGCTTCGGCTACGTGAACCTCGGCATCGCGATGGACACGGACAACGGCCTCATCGTGCCCGTCGTCAAGGAAGTCCAGTCGAAGGGCATCCTGCAGATCGCAACCGAGCTCAACGAGCTCGCCGAGCGCACGAAGCAGGGCAAGGTGAAGCCCGACGATTTGCGCGGATCGACGTTCTCGATCACGAATGCCGGCAACATCGGCGGGATCCTGGCGACGCCGATCATCAACTACCCCGACGTCGCCATCCTCGGCGTGCACCGCTTGATGAAGCGCCCGGGCGTCGTCGAGACGGCGCAGGGCGACAAGATCGAAGTGCGTCAGTACATGAACCTGTCGTGCTCGGTGGACCACCGCCTAGCCGACGGCGCGGACGGAGCGCGTTTCCTCGTGTACATGAAGCGCCTGCTCGAGAATCCGGGTCTGCTCGCGCTCTGAGGTCCTGCGCGGATCTCCAACCCGCTGGTCGGCGAGAGCGGCGCGCAGGGAGGCCGAGCGACGAGGCCGTGATCCCCATCACGGCCTCGTCGCATTGCCACGAGCGGCCGCGGCGCGGACCCGAACTCCGGGACATCGAGCTGCATAGTCTCGCCCCGCTCATCGAGTATTCTCGCGCACGCCATGCCCGCGCCGCTCCGCACCGCAGTCGTCTACACGCACGCGTCGTACCGAACGCCATCGGCGAAGACGGCGCACGGGCTGGTGCGCGGCCCGAGTCGGTTCGAGCTCGTGGGGCTCGTCGACAGCACGTGCGCCGGGGGCGACGCGGGTGTCGAGCTCGACGGAAAACACCGCGGAATCCCGGTGTTCGCGGACTTCCAGCCGGCCTTCGCGGCCCTGAAAACTCCGCCGGACTTCGTCGTGATCGGCGTCGCGACCTCGGGTGGCGTTCTCCCTCTGGACATGAAGCGCGCGCTCCTCGCCGTCGTCGAGCGCGGCGTCGGCATCGTCAACGGACTGCACGAGTTCTTGAGCGACGATCCCGCGTTCGTCGCGGCGGCGAAGCTCGCCGGCGTCCAGCTGATCGACGTGCGCAGGCCGAAGGCGCGCCGCGACCTGCATTTCTGGTCGGGCGCTATTCGCGACGTGCGCGCGCCGCGTGTCGCGGTGCTGGGCACCGATTGCGCGCTCGGCAAGCGCACGACGTGCCACGTCTTGTCGGCCGCGTGTCGCGCGGCGGGGCTCGTGCCCGCGATCGTGCACACGGGACAGACCGGCTGGCTGCAAGGCATACCGCATGGTTTCGTGCTCGATTCCACGCCCAACGACTTCGTCAGCGGCGAGCTCGAACACGCGGTCGTCGCCTGCGACCGCGATCTGTCTCCCGACGTCATCTTCCTGGAAGGGCAGTCGGGCCTTTTGAATCCGAGCGGCCCGTGTGGCGCGGAGCTGATCCTGTCGGCCGAGTCGCGCGGAGTCGTCCTGCAGCACGCGCCCGGCCGCCGCTACCACGACGACCAGGAGCACTTGCACAACGCGATCGCGCCGCTCGCGAAGCAGATCGCGCTCGTCCAGATGTACGGCACGCGCGTGCTCGGCATCATGCTGAACGACGAGGGCGTCGCGCCGGCCGAGCGCGAGTCCGTGCGCGCCGCGATCGAGAGCGAAACGGGCCTGCCGACAGTGTGGCCGCTCACGGAGGGCGCGGACCGGCTCGTGCCCGCGTTGCGCGCGCTCATCGCCGAGGCGCGCCGGTCGTGAAGATCGCGCGCGTCGCCGTTCACTCTCTCGACGTCCCGCTGAAGCGCCCCTACCGCATCGCGAACCAGACGACGGAAGCGGTGCGGATCGCGTTCGTGCGCATCGAGGCCGAGAACGGCCTCGCGGGGTTCGGCAGCGCGACGCCGGTGCCCGACATCACCGGTGAGACCTTCGAAGCCTGCATCGACGCACTCGAGAACGGTTCGAGCCTCACGGGCCGCGACATGGGCGAGGTGCGCGAGCTCGTGAGCACGGTCGAAGCGCTCACTCCTGCGACGCCCGGAGCGCGCGCCGCGCTCGACATGGCGATCCACGACCTGTGGGCGCGACTCGCGGGCCGCCCTCTGGTCGACCTGCTCGGCCGCGTGCACCGCGAGCTGCCGACCTCGATCACGATCGGCATCCTGCCGCTCGACGAGACGCTGGCCGAGGCCGACGAGTACATCGCGCGCGGGTTTCGTGCGCTGAAAGTGAAGATCGGCGAATCGTTCGAGGCCGACATGGAGCTCATGCTCCGCCTGCGCGAACACGTCGGACCGTCGATCGCGCTGCGGGCCGACGCCAACGTCGGCTACGAGCCCGCGCTGGTCGAGCGCTGCCACGCGCGCCTGCGCGCGCTCGACGTCGAGATGTTCGAGCAACCCTCGCCGCCCGCGCGCGATGGCGAGCTGCGAAAGCTGCCGGCTTCCGTGCGGCGCTGGCTGATGGCGGACGAGAGCCTGCACGACGAACGCGACGCGCTGGAACTCGCGCGCGAACCGCGGCCGTACGGCGTGTGGAACGTTAAGCTCATGAAGTGCGGCGGCATCGCGCCGGCGCGGCGCATCGCGCGCATCGCGGCGCAGAACGGGATCGACCTGATGTGGGGCTGCATGGACGAGAGCGAGATCGGCATCGCGGCCGCGCTGCACGCGGCGTTCGCGTGTTCCGCGACGCGCTACCTCGACCTCACGGCAGTTTCGACCTGGCGCGCGATCCCGCGCGCGGTGGATTCGAGCTCGTCGACGGTCGCATGCGCACGTTGGATGGTCCGGGACTCGGCGTGGAGGTGGAGCTTTGAATGGCGCAACACGGCGCGACGTCGTGCGTGCGGCCGCGTGTGTTCCGCTGGCGTGGGCGCTCGGCGGCTGCGCGCTGACGCGGCGCACGCAGCGCTTCGATCTCCTCGTGCAGGGCGGGATGCTGGTCGACGGCACGGGTTCCGCGCCGCGCCGCGCGGACGTGGGTGTGAGCGACGGACGCATCGCCGCGATCGGCGAGTTGGATCGCGAGCAGGCGCGGCGCACGATCGACGCGCGCGGTCTGATCGTGGCGCCGGGGTTCGTGGACCTGCACAGCCATTCCGACCGCTCGATCCTGGACTACCCTGCGGCCGATTCGCGCGTGCTGCAGGGATACACGGCGGAAGTCACGGGCAATTGCGGCGGCTCGGCGGCGCCGACACGGCCCGGCGCGGAGCGCGCGTTCGCCGGAGTCGGCGAGTACCTGCGCGCGCTGGACGCGGCGCGTCCCGCGGTCCACCAGGCGCTGCTCGTGGGTCACGGCACGCTGCGCGAGAACCTGGTCGGCGAGGTGGATCGCCACCTGACGCCCGCCGAGCTGCAGTCGCTCGAGCACGAGGTCGAGCGCGCGCTCGACGAAGGCGCCTTCGGTCTCTCGAGCGGTCTCGAGTACGTGCCCGGCATCTACACGCCGCCCGAGGAGCTGTGCGCGCTGGCAAAGGTCGTCGCGCGCCGCGAACGCCTGTATGCGTCGCACATGCGCAGCGAGGATCGCTACCTGCTCGAGGCCGTGGACGAGATCCTGGCGCTGGCGCGCGAGTCGAAGGCGCGCGTGCAAGTCTCGCATCTGAAATCCTGCGGCCAGAAGAACTGGCCCAAGCTCGACGGCGCACTGGCGCGCATCGAGGCCGCCGTGGCCGACGGGTTCGACGTGCGCGCCGACGCCTATCCGTACACGGCGTATTCGACGGGCCTCACGATTCTGCTCGAGGGGTGGGTCAAGGACGGCGGCAACGACGCCATGTTCGCGCGCTTCGCCGACCCCGCGTCGCGCGCGCGCATTCGGGAAGAGCTCGTCGCGCGCGTCGACAACGAGCCTGGCGGATTCGATCGCATCGCTGTCGCGAGCGAGCTGTCGGGCGACGATCGCGCGCTCACGGGTCTCTCCATCGCCGACATCGCCGCGCGCTGGGGCGTCGAGCCGGCCGAGGCGTTCCTGCGCCTGCTCGAGCACGAACAGGGCGGCATCTCGTACGTCGGCCACGCGATGGTCGAGAGCGACGTCGCGCGCGTGCTAGCCCACCGCCTCGTGTGCGTCGGCTCCGACGGCTACGTGCAGCCCTTGACGGGCGGCCCGTCTTCGCGGCCGCACCCGCGCAGCTTCGGCACCGCGCCGCGCGTGCTGGGCCGCTACTGTCGCGAGCTGAAGGCGTTCGATCTCGCGACCGCGGTACGCAAGCTCTCCGCCCTGCCGGCCGAGCGCGCGGGTCTCGTGGAACGCGGTCGCGTGCTGCCCGGCTTTCACGCCGACTTGGTCGTGTTCGACGCCGAGTGCGTGCGGGACCGCGCCACGTTCGAGGAGCCGCGCCTTGCGCCCGTGGGCATCCTGCACGTCGTCGTCGCGGGCCGCGTGGCGGTCGATCATTCCGCGCAGACTGGCGAGCGCGCCGGGACCGTGCTGACTCCCGCGTGAACGAGCCGACGAGGCCGCTGCAACGAGCTTGCGAGACCGCTGCAACGAGCTTGCTAGACCGCTGCAACGAGCTTGCGAGACCGCTGCAACGAGCTTGCGAGACCGCTGCAACGAGCTTGCGAGACCGCTGCAACGAGCTTGCGAGACCGCTGCGCGGGGCTCCGCACTCGGCTATCCTCTCGGG
>Ga0105049_10000263_pt1 | contig 55260 bp, 53 predicted proteins | sample MAT06_FD_78087 | JGI IMG/M metagenome (GOLD analysis project Ga0105049, IMG submission 78087) | Freshwater microbial communities from Lake Fryxell liftoff mats and glacier meltwater in Antarctica - MAT-06 | ecosystem: Environmental > Aquatic > Freshwater > Ice > Liftoff microbial mat | place...
AACGGTCTGAACCCAGCTCGCGTATCTTTTTAAATGGCGAACAGCCATACCCTTGGGACCTTCTCCAGCCCCAGGATAAGATGAGCCGACATCGAGGTGCCGAACTCCGCCGTCGATATGGACTCTTGGGCGGAACTAGCCTGTTATCCCCGGAGTAGCTTTTATCCGATAATCTCCCACCGCCTCTAACGCGAATGGTCGGTTCACTATGTCCTGCTTTCGCATCTGCTTGACAAGTACGTCTCACAGTTAAGCCAGCTTGTGCCATTACACTATCGCCATGGTTTCCATTCACGGCTAGCTGACCTTGATGAACTCCTCCGTTACTCTTTAGGAGGATAGCGCCCCACTAAAACTGCCCGCCAGGCACTGTTTCTCGACGTTTTTGCCGTCGAGGTTAGAATGTACATCAAATAAGATTGGTATTTCACTGACGAGTCCATCTACTCCGAGAAGTAAACTTCGACCTCTCCCAACTATTCTACGCATACAAAACGTACACTCAATGCCAAGTTACAGTAAAGCTTCCGGGGTCTTTTCGTCTAACTGCAGGTAACCGGCATCTTCACCGGTATTGTATTTTCACCGAGCAAGTCCCCGAGACAGTTCTCCAGTCATTACACTATTCGTGCGCGTCAGAACTTACCTGACAAGGAATTTCGCTCGTCTATTCCTTAACACAGACGGACTCTCTCTTCGTCCTCACCTTTCGGAGTTCGGACGTGTGGCGCTGGTCTCTTGGAAGCCACATTTTGACTAATTTTGTATTACTACAAAATAGGTAGCATTTTATGTAATGATTTAACTTATTCGTTTATCTAAACAGCCACTCTGCCCTATAGCAGTCCCAGTCATTTTGGATTCGTCATGAAATTAATCTAGACAAACCCAAAACCTTAGGACCGTTATAGTTACGGCCGACACTCACCAGGGCTTATACCAATCAGCATTACACCTTGCGGCATAACACGGTCGATATTTGACCTTCTGGCATTGGTCAAGTGTCACCCCCTATACATCCTCTTACGAGTTCGCAGGGAGCTGTGTTTTTGATAAACAGTTGCCAGAGATACTTTAGCTGCGGCCCCTCCTTTTACAGAAGGGCAAGCCTTATTCCGAAGTTACGGCTGCTTTTTTGCCGAGTTCCTTGGGGACATCTCACTCGTTCGTCTTGGTCTACTCGACCTGACCACCTGTTTCGGTTTTCGGTACGGTTCCTTAAAAGATAAGTTTAGAGAATTTTCTTGGAAGCTCGCTCGAACACATTTATGTAGGCCGAAGCCTACACATTTTCGCTTCGCTTGGAGTTGACATATAAGTCAGCAGCGGGATTTTCCTCGCACGCCCCCTCACGACACCAGCGCAAATCCAATAATGCGCGCGTTCTACAGAACTCCGTCCTCTCATCACTCTTTTAAAAAGTCATGGAATATTAACCATGTGTCCATCGGGTACGGTTTTCACCATCCCCTTAGGCCCGACTAACCCTTGGCTGATTGACATTGCCAAGGAAACCTTAGTCATTCGACGTGCGGGGTTCTCACCCGCATTGTGGTTACTTGTGCCAACATTCTTACTTCGCAACGCTCCAGCATGGGTCACCCCTTTGCCTTCACAGCAGATGCGAATACTCTCCTACCACGCCGCTCGCACGAATGCGAACGGCATCCTCAGTTTCGGTACTACACTTAACCCCGTTAATCTGCGGCGCAGAGTCTCTTACTGAGTGAGCTGTTACGCTTTCTTTAAAGGATGGCTGCTTCTAAGCCAACCTCCTCAGTGTCTGAGAAACTCCACCACCTCGCTTGTACTTAGTGTAGATTTAGGGACCTTAAATTGAGATCAGGGCTGTTTCCCTTTTGACCACCGGAGCTTAGCCCCCGGAGTCTAACTGCAAAGCTATGACCGTGAGTATTCGGAGTTTGATAGATGTCGCGAGCTTTCGCCCTGTCGATATCTTCCAGTGCTCTACCCCTCACGGGAACACTTTACGCTAGCCCAAAAGCTATTTCGGAGAGAACCAGCTATTACCAAGTTCGATTAGCTTTTCACTTCTTACCACAGGTCATCCGGAAGTATTGCACGGCTTATCGGTTCGGGCCTCCCGCCACATTTCTGCGGCGTTCACCCTGCCCATGGCAAGCTCACTTTGGCTTCGGGTCTCATATATACTACTTATTGTCGCGCTATTCACACTCGGTTTCCCTACGACTCTGTCCTTTATCGGGACTTAGCCTCGCAGCATACATGAGCTCGTTGGCTCATTCTTCAATAGGCACGCCGTCGAGGACTTGCGCCCTCTTCGACTCCTTGTAGACATATGGTTTCAGGTCTATTTCACCGCCCTCACCGGGCTACTTTTCACCTTTCCCTCACGGTACTAGTTCACTATCGATCTCCTACAAGTATTTAGCCTTACCGGTTAGTTCCGGCAGATTCCTCCGAGGTATTCGTGTCTCGAAGTACTCAAGAACAACAACAAAAGAGATATAATAATTTCACTTACGGGGCTATTACCCTCTGGGGCTACGCTTTCCAGCGTCTTCAGTTATCATTATATTTTTTAACTCTTCTCGTTTAATAAAAAACGAAGTTGTTGCCTTACAACCCCCAGCAACATTCCCACAAAACATCTATTGCTAGATGGCGTCGTGAGAATGTAACTGAGTTTGGGCTCATTCCTTTTCGCTCGCCGCTACTCGGGAAATGTCTGTCTTGCGACAGCTTGTTTTCTTTTCCTCCAGGTACTGAAATGTTTTACTTCCCTGGGTTCGCTCCGTTTAATTAAATCAAACGGTCTCCGTAAAAACGGAGGAGTTTCCTCATTCGGAAATCTTCGGGTCAAAGGTTGCTAGGCACCTCACCGAAGCTTATCGCAGCCACGCTACGTCCTTCATCGCCTGTAGGAGTCAAGGCATCCACCATACGCCCTTAGTTTCCCATTAGGAAACCAATGCACCACAATCCCGTGTCGGTCTGTCTAAAGCCGACATCGGGCCTCTTTACACCCTGTTCTATGACATTGTCGATATCAAGAACAGTTACCTTTTTCGTCATGTGTCGTCGGTTCAAGAGACACATGACCGGTTGCGCAGTCTACTCGAAAGCGCTACCGTTTTTCTGTCTACACACCGAAAAGACCCACTTGGGTTACGTGCGCGACAGGATTAAAATTTCAAAAATCGTGTGGTCAGTCGTGTCCGAAATTTTCTGTCTCTCTAAAACTTTCGCTAACTTCTGTAAGTTCGAAGGCTTTAGAGAAACAAAAAACCGCTTTTCGCGGTCTTGATAACGTGCCAAAATTTGACGTGTATCTTTACCGCTTAGGTTATTAAATTACTCGGTGTAAACATATCTAGGTAGAGATAAGTATATTCATATATAGAAAGGTGTCAAATGGCTATACCTATGGGTATAAATATTGGCGAAATCCTAACCAAAAACCACCCATTTGGGTGGTTTTTGTAAAAGAAACTATGTAGTAGAAATTAGTCTCTGTGTGAAATCTCCTGCTTAGTCTTTTCGATGAATCGCGCAGCTGCTTCCTGACCACCGAGGCCAAATGAAAGGCCGATAGCCAAAGATACCGCAACGACAATTCCCGTAAAGAGAGTCTGAATGAACGGTGCTGCAATGTTGAGCTGCTCGAGCGCAACAAGAATTGCAAAGACCCAGATTGCCCACTTTGTAAAGCTACCTAGGAACCGTGCTGATTTGATTTCTGCTGTTCGTGCAGAAGTTGTAACAACTTTCTGCATGATGTCGCCAATAACAGCCGAAAACAAAAGAATGAGAACGGCGATTATTACGTTTGGCAAATAATAGAGCACTACACCCTGAAGGAATGCATTAACTTGGCTCAAATGAAGAACATCAAAGGCTGCAACGAGGAACACGACGATGATGAACCACTTTACAAGTCCACCAACAAAAGCGCCTGAATTCAAAACGATTCCACCGCGTCCTAGTGTGTCTTCAATACCAGATTTTCGAAGTGCCTCATCGATTCGAAGTGAACGGATAACGTGAGCAATTGCTCGACCCACGAGTGATCCAATAAGCCAGCCAATAACGATAATTAAAATTGCAACAACAATCTGTGGTGCAAAATTTATAACGCCTAACCAAAGACCTTGGAAAGATTTAGAAAGAACGTCCCCCCATGTATCTATCATCATAATAATTGTTCATGCGGTACGCGCACGAAGGATTAACCTAATAAATGAGTAACAGATTATATTATACCACTTTCTAGACTATCCTTGGCGAGAGGTTTCCCCAGGATGCTTTTCTTGTAACCCTAGCCTATTTATAAGCGTTTTATGTGGGTAATCCAAAATGTCACGAATGAGCTTGTCGTACATACCAAGACGATACTGAAAATCTCTTGTTTCAAAGAAGGAATACGTGAGGTCTTTTCCGAGTTCAGCCTCAATATCTTTTATTGCAGAATCAACGGCACTACGACGCAAATTATCTCCAACAATAAGAATGTCTACCCGACTATCTTTTTCCTGAGTAAACACCCCGGCAATAATAAGGAGCTTAATTTTGCCGGTTCTGTTGAATTTCCTAACTATCATCCGATCCTGAAGTGGACTCACTTGAATCAAGATTCGCTGAAGTCCATTAAGGTATGCAAAACTATCGTCCAAAAGCCAACCCTTAACTCGTTTCTTAACAACAACCTTTTTGGAATTCACCTTACTCTTTTTACCCTTCTTTTTCTTCACTTCAACTTTTTCTTCTTTTGTAAAAGTTCTTGGCTTGATGAGACCAGCGTCTTGAAGTGCCCTCACATTTAACCTTGCCGACTGGGGAGATATTTTTGTTCGAGCAATAATTTTATCCATATCAAACGAAGTGTTCGGGTTGAATATGAACAATCGCATTATTCTTACCTTGCCGACACTGCCGAATATTTTTTCTAGGATATCCATAATAAATGGGCGATTTAAAATTCAAAAGTTAAAAGTCAAAACTTACTACCCTATTTCGCATTGAGTTTTGACTTTTGTATTTTGACTTTTAACTTGGCCTTATTTCAATTCTATCTTTCCTCCTGCTTCTTCAACTTTCTTTTTGAATGCATCTGCCTCTTCTTTCTTCATGCCTTCTTTGAGCATTGAAGGGACGGCGTCAACAAGATCCTTTGCTTCCTTGAGACCAAGACCGAGAACTTCTTTAACGACCTTGATAATAGCAATCTTGTTTGCACCAGCATCTGTAAGCTTAACGTTCATAGTAGACTTCTCTTCCTCAGCAGGTGCGCCACCGGCTGCAGGACCAGCAACAGCAACCGCCGCAGCTGAAACTCCGAACTTCTTTTCTAGAAACTTTACTAATTCGTTCAAATCGAGGACAGACATCTTTTCGATACCCTCAACGATTTCCTTGAACTTACTTGGGATTTCGATATTTTCCATAATAATTTTTAATATTTAATAACTATACTGACTTCTTTTTTGCAATTTCACTAAGCGAGATAACGAGTCCTTGGATTGGAGAATTGATGAGATTTACAAACTGCGCATGAAGCGTCTGGAGAGACGGAATCTGTGCAATGCTTGTCATCTGCTCCTTGTCTGCAAATTTACCCTCAAAGATACCACCAAGGATTGAAATTTTTTCTTCGAGCTTCTTCTGGAATGCGTATACACCTCTTGCCGGAGCAATAGCGTCAGATCCATAGATAACCCCGAGTTCACCCTCGAATACTGGCTGGTCGCCGGCAATTTTTGCATCACCAAGTGCCTTTCGAACAAGTGACTTCTTCGCTACAAGGTATGTAATGTTTTCTTTGTTGAGAGAACTTCGAACTTCGTTTACGTCGTTTGAAGTTAGCCCGTGAAAGTTCACAAATACAACTGATTGTGAATCTCTGAAAACATCATTAAGACGTTTTAGTATTGTGCCTTTTTTTTCTTTTGTAATAGCCATGAGTTAGGCGTTAAGTCTTACGCACTGAGCTTCATGGAATTTATTCAATTCCTTGAAGCTCGATACATAATTCCCTAGTGCCTGAATTAAAAATCGACCTTTATATAAGGCCTCCGAAAACGCATTAAGCGGAGAAAAACCTCGATAGGTGGAAAATTCCCTTAAGTGATCCTGTTTCGCTCTTTCAGAGTTTCGCAGGACTACGCCTATTGTCTTTGGCCTTAGGTTGAAAAGTATACAGAAATTATACAACCGGTGCAACTTTTATAAATACCCGTAGTGACCGGTGATGAAATAGTTCACCGACAAACTAATAACCAAAATAGCAAGAAACATCACAAGGAATCTAAAAAAGCTTCGGTTGAAATAGCGGGTCATGTTGGGTGTTTATTAGCTTAAAGAAATTATAGCACTCAAAAAAATATTGGTGCAACAAAAAACCACCCATTTGGGTGGTTTTTTGTAACTTTTCTCAACCCTTCACATAACCGTGGTTACTAAAGAATTAAGATCGATCAAAACTAGTTAGCGATTCTACCGTTAGTAGTTTTGAATGTGTTCTGAAGATCAGATGTGAATACAGCGTCTGCTGTAAGAGAATCCGTGTCTCCAAATCCAATACCTGTAAGGATTGCTCGGAACTGATCACCGTCAGCATTTGCCGGAGCAGCTGCATTAGTGATAGTTATTACGAGCTCAAATCTTTCAGTATCACCTTCGTCAACTAAGAATGAATTAGCTTTTTCGTCAGCTGTTGATGTAAGAGTATCAACTACTGAAGAAGAAGCAATACCTGATGAAGAGAAGTCGATGTGGTAACCGATACCCTGACCAACTAGAGGTACTCCACCAGTTGAAGCTGTGCTTGAAGACGTATTAGTCATTTCGTTAGGAATGTATACATTCTCTCCGAATGCTGTGACGTCAAACACGAGTGTCAACTGTGTGTAATCGTTATCATCACCATCAACTTGGAAGTCTTCATGATCCCCACTAACAAATGAAACCTGGATAGCATTTACATATACAGGACTTGCATCGCTAGAAACAGATCCTGTGATATCTGCTGCTGCCAAGTCTTCGCCAGATTCATCCTCGATATCAGAGTAACCTGAAACTTCGAGAAGTGTATCTGTTGTACTTGCAGAAATAGTATCTCCTTCATCAAGATCACCGCTTCCTGTTGTTGCAAAGAAGTCAGCGCGAACTGTGAATTCGTACTCATTTCCTCCTTCAAGTGTAAGATCCATGTTGTCAAATAGGAATGGTTCGTATGTTCCTACATCAGTACAAGTAGTAGCTTGGAGACAATCACTGATGTTAGCAGAACCAACTTCCTCACCATCCATCATGAGTGTGAGACCGGAGATTACACCGTCAACGTTAGTTGCACCAGTAACTTGAATACCTACAGGAAGAGAATCAACTGTGACATCAGCGTCACCTTTGATTTCTACGTTGTAAGAAAGAATAGCAACATCATTTGTATCGTCAGTATCATCAACTGCGATTGTGTGTGAATCGTTCACTTCGTCATCGCCGTTTGTGATCTTGAACTCTGTGTCAGCTGCTGTTGCGAATGACTCAAATGAGAATGTTCGTACGGCTACGCCAGGATCTTCTGAGATCACTGCGCCGGAGGCATCCTCAAATCGAATCTGTCTGAAATCAACTGTCCATGTGTCAGAAATATCATTAGAATCAATATTTGATGCACCTGTAATACCGACAGTCAAATCTGCAACGTCACCTGCACGGATAACTGCACCGTTGTCAAGAGAAATTGTCTTTGTCCAGTCATTGTTATCATCAAATTTGTCAGCATCTACGCGAGCGTATTCCTCGCCATCGAGCCAAACAGAAACTTCTGAAGCGTAATCTTCGAAGTCGCTACCAGTACCAGCACCACCTTCGTTAAAGACGAGGCGAACTGCTGTGATTTCGAGATCAGAGCCGTCATCAGCTTCGATTTCAAGTCCAGCTACTTCTACGTCTTCTTCGTCTTCACCAACTTCCTCGTTGCTGAGACCAGAAACTAGATCGTAACTTTCTACTGAACCAGCTTCACCCTGAAGTGTTCCTGGTGTTGTAGGTGTTGTAGGTGTTGTAGGTGTTGTACCAGGTGGAATAACAACAACAACAGAAGAATTCAATTTAGCCCTTGAAAGAGGACCAACGTATCCTGTTGATGGAAGTCCAACTGAAGCTTGCCATGATTTGACAGCAGTTGCTGTCAAAGATCCAAAGTATCCCATCGCAACACCTGCTGGCATTGTGAGGTAACCTTTTTCAACAAGAATTCGCTGAAGTACTGTAACGTCTGTACCTGTGGTGCCAATTGTAAGATCAGCATTGAAGGTATGAGATGTTCCACCAGAAACCTGTCCTTGTAATAGTGCAATCTGAGCAAGAAGCGCATTAATTTGCGCCATAAGTGCTGCTGATGTCTGAGCGTGTGAAGCAACCGGAGTTACTGCAATACCCACAACAAAAGCAAAACCAACAAATCCTGCTGCAAGTTTTGCAACTTTTGATTTTGTAAAATTCATATGTAATTTTTTTTCGATTCCATCACCAGGTTATTTATAAAGTTTGGTGATTAGAAATGAATTGAACTAAGCCGTAGTTTTAAATACGACTTAGGCTAATAAACTCTTAATAAAGCTTCGTAAACGTTCTTACTCAGAGTTTCCTCTGATTTTTCTTCCTAATCCCACGAACACTGTTCTTTCGACCGAAAGAGTTCGTGGGTTAGTAGTAATGTTGTCCTGATTTCAGTCTTTGCTCCAAAGAAGGGAAGAGGGGTTCGGGAATATAATCCGAAATCAAAGTCACTTTCGTGATTTTGATTAGATTTTAACAAGAATATTATATTGTCAACGACCAAGCGATGTCCGACTAAAACAAGGACGATTAAATGACCTTATTCTTACACGCGGAATCGGTAAGGCAGTAGTGTAACACAGAGGTAAACCTAAGCAAAATACTACTGCCTACGATATATAGTAGCCCCATAACACATCACTAGCAAAAAAAATCTGTGGATAGAACGCGTATTCGCTTTTGTAAATAGGTGAGAAACAAAAAAATACTTAACGGGCATTTTTATTCAGCCAAAGAATAGGTACTCCAGCGTCGGTCACCAGTCTTTTTAAGTACGTTTTCAGTTACAAGATTCATCAACTCCCTCTGTATTGTCTTCTCACTACAATCAAGGATAACTGCAGAAATGTCCTTTATGCTCACAGCACCGCGCCTCTTAATAATGGAGAGAATTGCTTCCTTTCGGCTTGTTTTCTTGGCTTCCGCAACATTTCGAGAGGTAGAAGATGGGAGAGACTTTCGTTCAGGGGAAGATCTTTTCATACCTACTAGAGATATGGGGAAGGGGGATTTTTGCGCCACATCGAGCATTGAAACCGCGGCCGATGTTTTATCCGCCACCACACCAACCTTCAAAGACTCGGGCACTATTCGAACCTGGTAGTTCTCATAGTTCACAAGCTCATTCATAAAAGCATCAAACTCCGATTTCAGAACAGAGAAATTCATTTCTGACACATACCCAGAAAAGAAAGCTATTTCTAGCATTTCTGTGATCTTTTTACAGAGCCCGCGGACCTCAGAAGCCGTATCAGACAAAGAGTATTTAGAAGATTCAAAACCCAAAATAGAGAGAAGACGAATCGAAAAATCACGAATTGAAAGTCTGAGAGGATCGTTTGAGGGGATCAGGTTCGATACAAGATAAACGGCTGTAACCATTTTTTTTGCTCTTTCGGAAAAATAGTCTGACGCATTGTCCTTTTCTTTTTGTTGAACAAGCTGAGTAGAATCAGCATATTCGACATTATTTTGGGTATTTTTTTGTGGGAGTATGTCGTTCATTGTCCTTGCACTAAAAACTGTCTTTTATTACCAACCTGTCCTTTAGGGTAAATAGTACATCTAATTGTCCTTAAAATCAAGTGTCCTTTACACCTGACATACCAACTTCAAAGACAACCAAATGCCCAGACAAAAAGACAATGTCTAACAAGACTGGCAAAAAAACACCGAATCCAACCACCCAACAACGGCAAGTTCTGTCCCCTAGCCCTCCACGAGTTATCCACATGTTACTATTATGGGTATTATGGCTAAAAAAGATCGCCCTTCCAGGAAAGAACGACAAACAAAAGCATTCGGTTTTGGAGCATTTATGAACCTAAACGAGGGAACGAGGCGCGGTATTGGCGCGGTAGTGTTTTTTGTTATTGCAGTCTTTTTGGTTCTCGCAACCTTCGGTAAAGCAGGACTCGTGGGGGGTAAAACCTTTTCAATTCTTCACGACAACCTCCTCGGTGTTGGGTACTACTTTTTGCCGCTCGTAATATTTACCCTTGGAGTTCTTTTTACACTACAGAGAGACAAGGAAAAGAACGTTGCTGTTACACAGATCATTAGCGCGCTCATACTTTTTATTTCTCTTCTCGGCCTCATAAATATCGCCCTACCCAACAAGGGCGGTTTTTTGGGCGGTATTATTTCGAGTCCCCTTATTTATCTTTTTGAAACAACTGTGGCGACCGTGGTACTTATTGGTATCACCTGCGTCTCTCTCCTTGCAATGTTCGACACCGCACTCAATCTTCATGTTTTTGCGTCTCCCTTTAAGCGCATTTTTAATAAAAACAATAAAGAAACCGAGGTTCCGATAAAGATCGCCGGCATGCCGGTGGATGAAAACCCTCGACCAATTGAAAGCAAACGACAACCTACCGCCGATGATGAAGTCAAAATTGCCGCACCTATAGAAGATACGCGTAGTACTTCTGGTAAAAACAAATCAATTGACACCGGGGCATTATTCCGGATCGCGTCCCAAAAACCATACACTCCTCCCCCACTCGAACTCCTCGAAAATGATAGGGGCAAACCTGGTGTCGGCGACATTAAGGCAAACTCAAACATCATCAAAAGAACGCTGCAGAATTTTGGAATCGATGTTGAAATGGATGAGATTTCAATTGGTCCGTCTGTAACTCGATACGCGCTCAAGCCAGCAGAGGGTGTAAAAATTGCCCGGATTGTTGGCCTACAAAACGACCTCGCTCTTGCTCTTGCCGCTCACTCTATTCGTATCGAAGCACCAATTCCGGGCAAATCTCTCGTTGGTGTCGAAATTCCCAACACAGTGAAAACAACCGTTGGTCTTGGAACCCTTATTGGTAATAATGAATTTAAAGATTCTGACAAACCCCTCCTTATTACCCTTGGGAAGGGTATCTCTGGACGCTCCCATTATTCCAACCTCGCAAAAATGCCCCATCTTTTGGTAGCTGGAGCGACTGGATCAGGAAAATCGGTAGCTATTCATGCTGTTATTACGTCACTCCTTTACAGAAACTCACCGGAGCACCTTAAGTTCATAATGATCGACCCAAAGCGTGTCGAACTTACTCTTTATAACAATATCCCCCACCTCCTCACTCCAGTTATTACAGACCCAAAGAAGGCGATCATGGCTCTCAAGTGGGCAGGAAAAGAAATGGATAGACGCTACGATGTTCTTCAGGCTGAAAAAGTACGCGACATAGATTCGTACCATAAAAATATTTTGGCACCAAAGCTTGAGAAGTTTCAGAAAAAAGCAGCCGACAGTGATGAAAGACCTCCGGAAACGATGCCTTATGTCGTGGTTATAATTGATGAATTAGCAGATATTATGCAGACATATCCTCGCGATCTCGAGGCTGCAATTGTCCGCCTCGCCCAAATGAGCCGCGCAGTTGGTATTCACCTTATCCTTTCAACTCAAAGACCATCGGTTAACGTTATCACCGGCCTTATTAAGGCAAACGTTCCAACCCGCATCGCGCTACAAGTCACATCCCAGATCGACTCTCGCACCATCCTCGACGCTGCGGGTGCCGAAAAACTCCTCGGCGCCGGAGACATGCTTTTCCAATCAAGCGACATGGCCCAACCTCAACGCATTCAGTCTGCCTTTATTTCCGAACGAGAAGTAAAAAGCGTTGTTGATTTCCTAAAACAGCAGTACGCCGATGAACTCATGCCTTCACTCGACATTACAGGAGCTGAACCAAAGACAAGCGATAGCGACGCCATGTTCGACAGCTTCAATGATGATGACGAAAACGAGGATGATGAGTTATACGAGGAAGCAAGGGTGATCGTCATGCAAGCTGGCAAAGCTTCAACGTCCTTCCTTCAGCGCAAACTAAGAATTGGCTATGCGAGAGCAGCAAGACTCATAGATATTTTGGAGGAGCGTGGAGTGGTTTCGGGTGGCTCTGGAGCCAAAGCTCGTGACGTTCTTATGAATGAAGAGAAATCCACAGACGCCGAAGTGACTACTTGATATATAATTGAAAAATATTTGATACATGCTGCATAAAATAAATATCAGAATCGCAATAGCAATATTTGTACTCATCGGTATTAGTGGGTACACATTCTATGAATTCAGAAATTTATTGCGTGGGCCAGTCATCACAATAGAATCTCCAACAAACGGATCTGTGTTTCGAAGCCCTGTTACAGAGGTCAAAGGTACGGCTCAAAACATGATGCACATCAGCATGAACGATCGAGACATTTCTGTGGATGAAAATGGAGTATTTCTAGAAAAATTCGCTCTCTCAAAAGGAAGTAATATCATCAAAGTCTCTGCCCGGGACAAATTTGGTAGAAACCAAGACGTTTTCCTCGAAGTCTTATACAATGGAGCGAGCGAGACATTAACACAGCGATAACAAGCAAGTAATAACCCGAAAAACTGTATGAAAAAGAAAGAACCCAAAGCACTGAAAAAGAATGACATGGCGATAGATGATGCGATCGCTCAAATCAAAACAAAGTTTGGTGACGATTCAATTATGAAACTTGGCGATAAGCCCAAGGTAGATATCGACGCTGTACCAACTGGCTCTATTGGTCTTGATGCTGCGCTCGGTGTCGGCGGTCTTCCTCGTGGAAGAATCATCGAAATCTTCGGCCCAGAATCTTCAGGAAAAACCACTCTTTCACTCCACGTTATTGCTGAGGCTCAAAAAAAGGGTGGTATCTGCGCCTTCATTGATGCCGAACATGCGATGGACCCCGAATACACAAAGAAGCTTGGTGTAAAAATTGAGGAGCTTTTAATCTCACAGCCAGACAACGGGGAGCAGGCGCTTGAGATCACAGAAAGCCTTGTTCGCTCCGGAAAAATCGACGTAATAGTTATTGACTCAGTCGCTGCCCTTACACCAAAAGACGAAATCGAGGGAGACATGGGGGCGCACCACGTCGGTAAGCAAGCCAGACTTATGTCTCAAGCCCTAAGAAAGCTCACAAGCATTGTTGCGAAATCAAAGACAATTGTTATCTTTATCAACCAAATCCGTATGCAGATCGGAGTATCTTTTGGTAATCCTGAAACAACTCCTGGAGGTAAGGCACTCAAATTCTACACCTCTGTCCGTATCGACATCCGACGAATTGCTCAAATCAAAAAGGGTGACGAAGTGGTTGGTTCAAGAATTCGCGCAAAAGTAGTTAAAAATAAAGTTGCCGCTCCATTCCGCCAAACCGAATTTGATCTTATGTATAACGAAGGTATTTCTCAGGAGGGTGAGATTATTGCGCTCGGGGAAAAACATCGCATCATCACCAAAACTGGAAATAGCTACGCATACGGCGAAGAAAAAATCGGTCGAGGATATGACTCTACCCGACAATTCCTTAAGGAAAATACAAAGGTCGCCAATGAGATCCTCAAGGAAATCAGAAAAAAACTCAACGAAGAACCTGGAGTAAACGAGGGAGTAAGCTCAACATCAGAGGAATAAAAAATAAGACATTGAAAAGCCGGCCTCTTGGTCGGCTTTTTGTTCACATCATTACTATTTGCTTTTTCATTTTACCGGTACCTTACGCTTGCTCTGGGACAAGACAATGGAACAGAGTAGTACGTAAACTTGTCCCAAGGCATTTATTCATTTATACTCTGGAAACTATGCTGGAATATAATGAAATCACAGAAAAAAAATACATAACTTTTGAAGGTCAGCCTTACGAAATCCTAAGCTCCCACGTATTTAGGAAACAACAGCGCAAACCTGTGAATGCAGTAAAAATGCGAAACTTAATTACCGGAAACATTAAAGAGGTTTCCTTTCACGTTTCTGACAAAGTCGAGGAAGCCGACATGAGTACTACAAATGTGAAATATCTATTCACAAACAAAAGCGAGCGTTGGTTTTGTGAAGAAAACGACCCAAGCAAACGGTTCACACTCGAAGAATCGGTTGTAGGAATCGGTATTAAATTTTTAAAGCAAAACTCTATTGTTCCCGGCATAGTGTATGACGAGAAAATCATCGGACTTCGTCTCCCAATTAAAGCTGAGCTCAAGGTGACAGAAGCAAACCCTGCAGTCCGTGGCGACACCGTAAAGGGTGGTAATAAACTCGTTACACTCGAAACTGGTGCTACCGTGAATGTGCCGATGTTTGTAGAACAAGGAGACGTCATTAGAGTAAACACTGAAACTGGTGAATATACAGACAGGGTCTAAAATAACCCCGTTATCAACAAACAAAAAACTCTCCCGATACGGGAGAGTTTTTTGTTACGCGAACACTGAGAAGTTACCTAGAAACAAATGGGAGTAAACCCATAAAACGAGCCCTCTTCACCGCAAGGGCGAGTTGGCGCTGGTGGCCAGCACTTACGCCAGTTCTCTTCCGAGCCATAACTCGACCGTGAGGATTGAGGAATTTCTTGATGACATCGACATCCTTATAGTCGACGTACTTGATGTTATTTTGAGTGAAAAAGCACTGTTTCATATTTTATAATGTTGCTATTTAATTAATACTTAAAATGGAATGTCTTCTGGGTTAATCTCCTCCGATGGGTACTCAATGGTATCAATTGACTCAACATTGTCAATTTTTTCTCCTGCCTTACCTTTTTTGTCAGCACCAGCATACGAACCACCAGCTGGGGCGCCACCTTCACGACGAGGACCAAACTGGACCCTGTCAGCAATGATTTCTGTGCGGTATTTTTTCTGTCCGTCTGCCGCATCCCACGATCGGGTTTGCATTCGCCCCTCAACTAAAACTGAGCCACCTTTTTTTAGATATTTACCAGCGCTTTCTGCCTGTTTTCCGAAAACAACAATGTTGTGAAAGTCGGTATTTTCTTGTTTGGCACCGTTTTTATCTGTCCAAACTCGGTTAGTAGCAACACTAAAACTAGTAACCTGAATTCCCGATGGAAGAGATTTTGCCTCCGGGTCTCGAGTTAGATTACCGATAACAAGTGCCTTATTTAGATACATATTTATTCGTACAGCAAATTAGCTTATAACTAATGCGTCAACGCTTTTTTCGGGAGTTTTTTCTGAAGTAACTTTGTCTTCTGACTTATCTCCATCCAGAGCAACTGATGCTTCTGCTTCGGCCAAACGAGTTGAGTAGAGCGTATTCTCACCGACAGTTTTGATGATAATGAGACGGATGATGTCAGTACGCTTATCAAGCTCCTGTTTGATGTTTGAGATTTGAGCTACAGGCATTTCAAATTTGAACCAGCCAAAGTAACCGTCGTTAAACTTTCGGCGCTTAGTTTCAACAAGCTTTTCCATTTGATATGCGAGGGGAATTAATTTTGGAAATTCATCTGCAATGACAGAAGCGCCGGCAGCTTCAATCACACCTCGAATAAATGAAACCTCCTCTGGAAGTTTGCTCTCTGAAACCGAAGTCGCGATCAAAAAAGACACCTCGTAGATGTGCATTTTTTCACCTGTTTCTTTGTGTTCTGTAGCTTTCATATCTTATTAAACATCTACCCTACTATACCGTTTGGTAGTCAAAAATAAATTAAAAACAAATAAACTAACGCCCTATTTCATCCTGAAAGACTAACATATAGGCCAATTGGGCGCAATATACCGTCCTAAACAAGCCCGAACACCCTCACAGCGTTCAAAACCAAGGCCTTTTTAATGCTTTCGAACTCTTCTCCACGTATTTCTGCAATCTTCTTAACAATCTCCTTCACGTAAATAGGTTCGCCACGTTTCCCTCGATATGGAGCTGCAGTTGCAAAGGGCGAGTCGGTTTCAGACAGTATGGAACTAATCGGTGTTTGTCTTACAACATCATCGTAATCCCGGGCGAACGTAAGTGGTCCCGCAAAAGAAAGAGTGAAACCAATATCAATAAATTTTTGTGCGACGTCGAGATTACCCGCAAAAAAATGCATGTTGCCTCGAAGCTTGTGGCCAAGCGCGTGATCGGTTTTAAAGGCCTTGAGAATACTGAGACACTCTTCGTAGGCATTTCGACAATGAATCATCAGAGGTTTGTCGTGCTTGAGGGCAATCTCAATATGCCGAGCGAAGGCCAAGCCTTGGTGCTTTTTTGTTTCCTCATCGTTTGGTGAACGAAAAAAATCAAGACCACACTCGCCTATTGCTACAACTTTTTTATGACTCGCGAGCTCGTCTAGCTCAAGGAAATCTGCTTCAGTCCACGAGTGAGTCGGGTGAATACCGATGGTTGCAAATAAGTGATCGTGCTTTTCTACAAGCAAAATAGCAAACTTAGAATCCTCAACGCTCGTTCCAACTGTAATCGTCCAAATATTTTCCTTTTTCAAACGAGCAATGACCTCGTCTCGATCCTCGTCGAAATTTTTGAAGTTTAAGTGTGAATGAATATCTATATATTCAGGCATATTAATCACGTCGAGGAAAAATGGGGGTATCTGGAGATGTATTAGTCTCCACAAGATTTTTAATTTTTAATGAGGTTTCAGGCAGTATTGGCAGAAGCATTTCAGAAATTACCGCGAGCTCGCTAACCAAACTCTTAATTATCACTACCGCTTCCTCTTTATTTGTTTTGACCAATTTAAACGGCTGAGTTTCTTGAATTTTTGCATCAACTGCCCCAATATACTCCCAGATAATATTGGTAGCATTTTGAATTTCATACTCATCAATAGCCTTAACAAAGTTTTCTGGCAAAACAACGTCGGAGACAGAAACTGGTCCAGCGAGATTCGACGACGCCATTTTCATCACACGACTGACAAGATTTCCCAAACCATTAGCCAAATGAGAATTGTATGCGTTTTTAAATTTATCCATCGTGAAATCACTATCCTCAAAGGGGTGGAGTTCTCGGGCAACAAAATACCGAAAGGCCTCTGTGCCATACTCCCCAACCACAACAGCAGGGTCAACAACATTTCCCTCACTTTTTGACATTTTTCTACCCTCGCTTGTGATAAAGCCGTCAATAACTATTGTTTGAGACGGGTTCAGGTCGGCAGACATAAGCATTGCTTGCCACATCGCAGACTGCTGACGCAGATTATCCTTACCACAATACTGCACAACGCCCCCAGATTCATTCCACCATTTTTCAAAATCGTGCTGGTTATCGGGCCAGCCAATTGTAGAGATATAATTCACAAGCGCATCAAACCACACATACATCACGTGTGACTCATCGCCTGGAACCGGCACGCCCCAGGGCATTTTAGAAGCAAGGCGTGAAATACTAAAATCTTCAAGCCCTCGCGCCACGAAAGCTTTAATTTCTCCAAGCCTAGAATTAGGAATTACGAGTTTGGGGTTATTTTCATACAGACGCAACAAATCTTTTTGATATTTTGAGAATTTAAAAAAATAATTCTCTTCCTCAATGAGTTCCAGTGTTGCGCTTGGGTGAATGGAACAACGGTCATTAACCAGCTCTGAATCTGTTTTTTCGAGCTCGCACCCGACGCAATACTTCACTCTATAATCTTTTTTATAAATATCCCCTTTTTTCTCACACCGTCGCCAAAATTCTTGAGCGGCAGCCATATGGTGTTTGTCTGTTGTCCGAATAAAATGAATATCTGGACCAATTCCGAGTATCGGGAGAATTTTTTTAAATCTGTCGGCGTATTCATCGACATAAGCCTGAGGCTCTCTTCCCGCTTCTACGGCTTTTCTGAAAACCTTTATACCGTGCTCGTCTGTACCAGTATTAAAAAATACCTCATAACCTGTGAGTTTTTTGTATCGGGCGATAATATCGGCCCTAACAAATTCAACAGCATGACCAACGTGCGCATCTGCATTAACGTACGGAAGTGTTGTTGTTATGTAAAAAGGCCGACTGTCGGAATGTATTTTTTTAGGCATAAATTAGGTAGATAAACTTTTTTCTTCTTCTAGTCGATCGCGCTCCAAATCATAGAAAAACTCCATAAGGATCGCGGCAACTGGGACAGCGATAAGAAGCCCAAGAAAACCAGCGAGCTTTGCACCTACCACGAGCGCTAGGATTGAAATAATTGGTGGAACCCCGACAACCTTTTTAACAACAAGCGGATAAATGAGCTGGCTTTCAAACTGCTGAATAATAATATAGAAACCAGTAACCACGAGCGCAAGCGGTACACCGCCCCCAGAAAAGGCAAAGACAACAGCAGGAATGAGGGCGAGAATCGGACCAAAGAGAGGAATGATTTCAAAAACACCAGCCAAAAATGCGAGGAGGATTGCGTGCTTAACACCCAAAATGGTAAGACCGAGGTATACAAGTACACTAACAATTACCGCTAAAAGTAGCTGACCCTGGAGCCATAGGCCGATTTTTTGTTCTGCTCGCCCCCACAAACTCACAACATATTTTCTATGCGTAGACGGTACCACTGTTCTTAGTAGATTAGTTATACCCCCAGACTGCACAGAAAGATAGAAAGACAAAATAATAATCAAAACAAAACTCAAAAGACCTCCAAGAAAAACGCTCGCTGTCGTGAAGGCGTTTTGAGACAAAGCGGACATGGTGTTGCCAACTCTTGCAATAATATCCGAACTCGAAATATTGCTGATAATACCGCTCACTGACGAGGTAATGCCGTTTGAACTTCCTGACGTGTGCAGCCCCGACAATAAAACACTTTGGTCGGGCAACGATTCCAAAACCGCCTGTGTTTCACTAAGGAGTGGAATGACAAGGAAATAAAAAGCCCCCACAAAAGTGACAGCAGTCGATGCGTAAATAATAAGTACAGCAATCGTACGGGGTATCCGACGAGCGATAAACCATCTAATAATGGGCTCGATTGATGAAGCAATCACAACTGAAGAGATCACAACGAGGACAATGTCTCGTAAATAAAAAGCAAGCCAAAAAAGAAGGAGGACAATGACAACCTTGACGACTGTTGTTGCGCTTATTGTTACTTTTGTAGATAGAGGACCTTCCATGTCGTAATGATAGCATCTGGTGATGTTTTTGAAAGCACAAATTATGCTCGGAGAGCAATGCATCTATGCCCAGTCGCACCACCTCCCGACCTTCTAAAAACCAAAAGTCAGAACTTTTTTTAATGCGTCTGGAGTCGCAACATCACCCAATACAGCGAAGTTGAGATTTTTGTCCTGAAAAAGCTCCCGTGCAACTTTTTGAATATCCTTTGCGGTCACCTTTTCAATTTTTTCTACTATATCGCTTGGCTTTATGATTTCACCCTTCAAAACCTCCTGCATGCCAGCAAACTCTGCCACGGAATCAGATGACTCGAGACCGAGAAACATATTTCCTGTGATGTAGTCTTTTGTTTTTCGAAGTTCTGCAGGGGAAATTGGTTCATTCACAAACTTTTTACATTCTTCAATGATTGCCTGAACAGATTCAATAAGGCGATTTTTATCAACACCTGCCGAAATAGAAAATACACCGTGGTCTGTAAACTCATCTGATCCTGCTCGGACGTAGTAACACACACCCATTTCATCACGCATTTTGCGGAAAAGACGTGAACTCATACCACCACCAAGTGCACTGGCAAGTACCCGAAGTGTAGCCAGTTTTTTATCAAAAACGTCGTATGAACGAACGCCAAGAACAATGTGCATCTGGTCTGTTTTCTTTTCCCTTACAACCATTGCTGGAGCAGTCTGGTTTTCCTTCACAGGCAATTTACCACCCTTTTTGGTGCTGCTTATTTTTTGAAAAGCTGCCTGAACCTGCTTGCTAACTGTTTTCTCATTTATTTTTCCAGCGACGATCACGATTGTACTTTTTGCTACATAGTGAAGATCACGATATTTTACAAAATGATCACGAGTCATCGAACGAACCAGGTCTTTTGTGCCAGCTATATCCCACCCGGCAGGCTGGTCACCGTAGAGTAAATAGGAAAAAATTTCCTGTACATGCCTGTGCGGCATGTCTTCATACATATTTATTTCTTCAACAATCACCCCTTTTTCTTTTTCTATTTCCTTGGCGTCAAAAATTGGATTGACATACATGTCAGCAATAATGTCTATAAGTTGTGGAAGTTTTTTAGACTGAGCCTTGGCGTAGTAACCAGTGAACTCCTGAGATGTGAAGGCATTGTACTGAGCACCGAGTGCGTCGAGCTCATGACTGATATCTGAAGCCTTGGGACGACGAGTCGTACCTTTGAAACACATGTGCTCAAGAAAATGAGAAAGCCCATTAATATCTTTTGTTTCATACTTAGAACCTGCTTCTACTAAGACCAAAACCGTGGCTGTCGGTGTGTCTTTCATTGGTACTGTAATAATCCGCAAACCATTTTTCAGTGTAGTTTTCTTGAATTTCATAGGACAAAGCTTAGCATAAAAAAAATACTGGGCAAGAATACGGGAGCAACTTAACTAGTATTTTCTGTATATGCAGGTAATCAATAAACACCAAAAAAAATCCTGTCTGGGCTAAATCTACGCAGACAATATCCTATGTAATTCAACTATCTTCACTCTTTCCTGCTCTCCCGTGTCCCTATTACGAACCGTAACAGTGTCGTTTTCAAGTGTTTCAAAATCAATAGTTACACAAAACGGTGTGCCGATTTCATCTTGGCGACGATAACGTTTGCCAATATTCCCATTATCATCAAAGAGTATGTTTGGAATTGTCTTTTTTATCAAATCAAATGTTTCGCGGGCCTTTTCAACAAGAGGGGGTTTATTTTTTAGAAGCGGGAAAACAGCAACCTTCACTGGAGCCAATACTTTTGGTAATTTTAGAAATATCCTTTTTTCACCATTAAGCTCGTCTTCTCGATAACTTTCGCAAAGAACTGCGAGCACCGTCCGATCCAAACCAAACGTGGGTTCAATAACATGCGGAATAAAACGCTCTTTTGTTTCTTCATCAAAATATGAGAGATCGACACCGCTCGCATTCGAATGATTCTTTAAATCAAAATCAGTACGGTATGCAAGCCCGTACAGCTCCTTTTTTCCGAATGGAAATTCATACTCGAAATCAATTGTTTTGTCAGAATAATGAGCACGGTCACCGTCAGCGACATTAAGCTCGTGAACCTTTTTTGAATCCAAACCAATGTCTTTCATCCACTGGACCATCTCAGTCCTCCAATACTCAAAAGATTTTTCCCAATTATTCTTATGTACAAAATACTCAATTTCCATTTGCTCAAATTCACGAGCGCGGAAAATAAAATCACGGGGCGCAATTTCATTTCTAAACGCCTTACCGATTTGTGCCAAACCAAAAGATAATTTTGGATGGAAGGTGTCCATAATATTTTTAAAGTTTACAAACATACCCTGCGCTGTTTCTGGGCGAAGGTAAGAAACAGAGGCGTCGTCCTCAGACGCACCGATATGTGTTTTAAACATCATATTGAATTGCTTTGGCTCACCGAGCTTACCACCACAATCGGGGCATTTGTAAGCATCCTCGAGTTGATCTGCACGGAATCTTCTTTTGCATTTTGTGCACTCAACTAAGGGATCAGAAAAACCAGAGACGTGACCGCTCGCGTGCCACACTTTTTGGTTCATGAGTAACGCTGCATCAACGCCATACATATCACTTCGACTTTCCACAAAACGCCCCCACCACAGGTTTTTAATGTTATTTTTGAGAGCAACGCCATACGGACCCCAGTCCCAAGTACCCGAAAGCCCACCGTATATTTCTGAACCTTGAAAAATAAAACCCCGCCGCTTACAAAGCGAAATAATATTTTCCATTAAATTATCAGTATTTTTTATTTCCGACATATTTTTACTGAGTAACTCTATCATTTCCATCCCTAAATCCAGAATCTGTAGTCAACCTCGTATTAAGTGCTGGGTTTGTGAGCGTGACACTAACTCCGGTGAAGCGGTCCGTGCCTGTCACCGTAAAAGGACCAGTGAGGTCGGGAGTTGTACCCACCTGATTAAGGCTTGGTTTAAATGAAATCTGAAATGCGACTTCTTTGGTCGTATTGCCATAGCCGGCTCCTGCACGGAGGTCTGCCACGTTCCAAGAAACAGTTCTCGATGAATCATCATAAGTGACACTTTCGGTCGATGGACTAACGTTACTGAGCCATCGGACATACGGCGGCAGTGTTGTTTTTATCGAGGCATTAGCTACATCGTTAAAAGAATTCGAGAGATTCATAACGACAGTGTATGTCGTATCTCTTTCAGCCTTTGGTGGCATAGGACCAGTATTTCTAAATGCCCCAAGCGTGTGCACAATTCGGGCATTACCCGCGAGGTTCGTAGAAACCTTGGCGATACCAGATGCGCTAGATTTAACCTGTTGAGGCACACCACCCTGAACACGGTTTCCTTCAACAGTCGCATCCATCACTACAGTAAGGTTTCTCCCTTGGGAAAAAAGCTGCTGACTTCCACGAAGGGTAGACAAAGTAAAATCAACAGAACCACTTGAACCAGGGTCAATACTTCGGAGGCTCGGGAGTGAATTTTTGTCCCAAATAATTACATTGTCAGAAGAATCAAAAAAACCTCCTGAGCTTTCAGAAACACTTTGACGATCGAGACCTGTGCCTGAAAGTTTTATTTTTATAACAGCACCGTTAATTGCAATTGGTAGATTGTTGGACCACGTCAAAACGCCACGTACTCGGTCTCCAGCCGAGACAACAGCATCACCAACTTTACTATTGAGCCTCAAAGCCAAATCAATAAATGCCTTTTTGATAACCACCGATGACTGGGTGGCGATATAACTTATTGCGATCTGATCTTTATCCACACTATTAGAAGTACCCGTCATGAATCGAAAGGTTCTCTCTTCTTCGTTCTGACCATCCATCCTACCGATAATTTTAATCGTTTGTTTTTCATTTGGATTAAAATCTCCGACGCGCCACACATTGTTTTCGGAAGAAGGTTGAGGCTGTGCACTCACAAATGTAAATCCAAAAGGATACTCTGCTCGAACCAAAAGATCTCGTACGTCGGTATTTGAATTTGAAGCAACCTCAACGGTAAGCAGGATTTCTTGACCAGAATTCACTTCCTGAGGCACATTTACAGTCATAATAACAGGCGAGGACTTAATAAGAATATCGTATGTTTTTTCTTTGGAAAAATCTGCATTTGAACCCTGGGTTTTATAATTTATTCTTATTTTTATTTGCTTCACGCTGTCTTTTTCCCCAAAAAGAGCTGCTTTTACTGTTTTTGTCACAGACCCACCAGCAGCAACAACACCTAGGTCTAGCTGATCTCGGGTTAATTCTTTGGTTAAATCTTGCGCCGTTCGTGTGCCCTCTGGATATTCAATGTACATGGTTCCAGACTCCAGAATGACATTGTTTCTGTTTTTCACGATAACATCCAAAGAAAGTTCCTGGCCCGCATCAACCGCAACCAAACCCTGAACAGAAATTTCAATATTATTTGAAGAAACGACGTTAAAACCACCCAAAATCACATATGCAGCAATGCCGGCAGCAAACAAGAAAAAAAGCACCGAGGCCATGAATACCTTCATTACAAAATTACTTTTATGATCTGTTTGTTTCATTTTTACAGCTTCGGCCGTTAAATCTGTTTCGAGCTTATTTTCCTCTTTCCATCCATAAAGAACTTGCTTTTCGTGGGTAGAAAGATTTGGACGGTCATTGGTTGTTATGGATTTTGCGTCACGAGAGTACAAGTCACGTTCAAGGTCACCAATGCGCTCTTTTTTAGGATTCGGGAGCATATAAAAAAATTATATCACAAAACACATTGTAGAAAATTACAAACCTGTCTCTTTCAATGACTCATTAATCACCTTAATCGCTTCTTTTCGATGAGGTGACATTGCTTGAATTATTTCAGAATTCCATTCTTTGGTTTCAAAAAATTGCTTTAGTGGTTTATTTTCCGGAACATAGCCCAAAAGATATAGAATTCTCAAAACAATTATAGCCTCAGTATTTTTTACTTCATCAGCACTTGGCAAATCATAATTTTCCAAGAATTTTAGAAAATCATCAATAACAGTAAAAAGTTCGACGTTTGAGTCCTCCCCAGCGAGAAGTTTTTTAAGCAAGGAAAAAGTTCGCACACAAAGTTTTTGCTTTTCAGGACTTTTACGCCACAAAGAATAAAAACCCTTGTCAGGCACGGCGTTTGCAAGGCGCCACATGTGTTTGCCACGAATAAGCGAAACAACGGCCCGAGCTGGTGCGTCGAGGGCATACCGAAGTTTAGAATTGATACTCCGTGTGTTTTGAGCATGTGCTCCGACTAAGCCCAAATCCCGCGTGAACACGTAGACATATCGACTCGCCTCTCCCGAAGGCGAGCTACCCAAAACAAAACCAGGAGTATTGTGAGTGTGGTAATGCATTATCTTTTAACCAGCGATCTCAAGTAGTGCATCACGCGCAGATGGAAGATCAAAGATATTTGCTTCCCCATTAATGTGCCCCATGCCTTTTTATTCATGCAATTATCTAATCTTTAATTCAAAGTTCACCCCATCAATCTCAATTTTTTCTCCCTCGACACTACCTTCAAATAAAATTTTGGAAGCAGATGTAGCTTTTTTAATTTCACCCTCAAATTTTTTAATAATTTTTTGACCATCAGAATCTGCAGAGACATAGATTTCCGCCAACTCCCCAACCTTGAGCAGAGATTTTTTACGCAAATCCTGAACAAACCTCACGAGTTCGCGAACACTGCCCTCTTCGCGAAGTTCATCGGTAATTTTTGTATCCAAAACAACTTCACCAATTATTTCTGGATCAAAAATAATTTCTTTCATATTCACTTCATCAATAATTAAGCTGAGGCACTCATTTTTACCATTCAAAACTGGAGACTTTACAACAAGCGTCTTGAGCGGCTGGCGAACCTTCACCTTGGCCTGAGCTCGTGCTTCTAATGCAAAACTTACAATGCGACGAGTTTCATCCATGTCTGAAAGCAGAGCAATGTCATCAACAGAAGAAACTTGTGTTTCAGGCCAATCTTCGAGATGAACACTTTCTTTTTTTCCATCAAGATTTTTATACATTTCTTCAGCAATAAATGGCATGAAGGGTGCGACCACCTTTGAAAGCTCAACGAGAATAGAATAGAAAGTAGAAATCGCAGCACCTCGTTCCATCTCATTTTCGCTTTTGAGTCGCTCCCTTGATCGTCGCAAAAACCACACCGAAAGATCCTCGATAAATCCATCAATGGACGCAGTAGCTTTTTCCAATTCATAGCTCTCCATTGACGAAGTAACCTCTGAGACCACGACACTCAACCGGAGTGTAATCCAGCGATCCAGGATATGTGAAGATTTTGTGTTTTTTTCTGTACCCGTATCCCCTTTATACATTTCATAAAAAGAGACAACATTTTTGAGCCGAAGGATAATTTTTTTATAGACTTCATCAACACCCTTTTCTGAAAAATTTAAATCTTCAGATTTCATAAGTGGCGAAGACAGAAGATAGAAACGAAGTGCGTCAACGCCGTATTTGTCAAAGATTAATTTAGGATCTGGGAAATTTCCCTTCGACTTAGACATTTTTGTACCATCCTCTGCCAAAACTGTTCCAGTCGTCAGCACGTTTTTGAAGGGCACGTTGTCAAACAGAATTGTCGAAACCGCAAGCATATAATAGAACCATGTTCGCGTTTGGGCGATATACTCAGCAACAAAATCTGCTGGGAAATTTCCTTCAAATTTATTTTTATTCTCAAATGGATAATGGTGTTGAGCAAAAGGCATCGAACCTGACTCGAACCAGCCGTCCACAACCTCTGGCACACGGCACATTGCTCTACCACAAGAACAGGCAAAATTTATTTCGTCTATATACGGGCGATGAAAATCGAGTTGAAAATCTTTATTGTGTGGGATTGGGGCAAAATCCAAAACCATTGTTTCAGAGTTTTTAATAAAATCCTCATGCTCACCACTTAGCTTCATACAGCCATCAACGTCCAAACCCCGGGCAACCGCGAACAAAAGCCATGCTGGGGTCTCGTGGGTAATCAAAAGAATTTTTTTGCCTGAAAATCTTTTTTCGAGATCATACAAAAGATTTCCGACGCGGATTTTTGTATCATTAAAACTCTCACCGTGTGGGAGTTTTTTGGTGAAAGATTCTGGAAAAGAAGTGTAGTACTCGTGGTACGCAGCAATTGGCTTTAAATTTAAATCACCGTAATTGTGTTCAGATAATTTCTCATCAAAAATAACGGCTGATGGGTCCAAATTGAGTTTTTTTGCAACAATATCGGCTGTCTCGCGTGTCCGTAAAAAAGGCGAACACACAATGATTTCAATATTTTCCTTTTTCAAAGACAAAGCCGCCTCCTCAACACTTGCCATTCCCTTTTCCGTCAGATGATGAGGGTTATCTGGAAGAGAGCTTAATATACCGTTCGTATTATTATCAGCTTCACCATGACGCATAACGAGGTATTTGTTTTTTACGATTGAACGACCCCTGAGTTCCTCCAAAGAACCCACGCACTCTGTTTTCTCACACTTCAAACACTTCCAAAAAGGCAACGGTGTCGCCCAATACCGGTTGCGGGAAATATTCCAATCTGGTGCACCTTCAACACTTTTGCCGAAGCGTCCATGCTTTAAATGCTCTGGAATCCACCGAACCTTTTCATTTTGTCTGACGATATTCTTTTTTACATCCAATATTTTTATAAACCACGCCGGAATTGCAAAGTAGTACAAAGGAGTTTCGCAACGGAAACAGTGCGGATAAGAGTGGACTATTTTTTCCTTAGCAAAAAGAAGACCTTTTGCAGCGAGGTTTTTTATAATAAGAACGTCCGTTGCTTGATGATCCCCCTTAGGTTTAGCTTTGAGACCATCAAAATCAACAACATCGGAAGTAAACGTACCGTCTGAACCAACGTGGCGCACAAAAGGAATTTCATATTTTTTTGCCAACGCCATGTCTTCTTCACCATATGCTGGCGCAAGGTGGACAATTCCCGAACCGGTCTCAGCAGTAACATATGGGGCAGCATAAACCTTCCAAGCATTTTCTTTTTTGCCACCACCATCGGGAAAGTTTTTATTTACAAAATAGTCAAACGGGGGCGTATATTTTTTGCCAACGAGGACACTACCTTTTATTTCTTCAACAACCTCAAATTCCTCCTTAAAAATAGAGATTTTGTTTTTTGCCACTATATAGTATTCATCCTTGGATTTAACAATAACGTAGTCAAGATCCTCGTTGACCGCCACAGCAGTGTTTCCGGGCAGCGTCCATGGCGTCGTAGTCCATACGATTAGAAAAATTTTTGGCTCATTTTCAACAGCAAGCTTAACATATACAGAAATATCACTTATGTCCTTGTAACTGCCGTCCATTGCGATCTCAGCATTCGCAATCGGCGTTTCGCAACGTGGGCAGTACGGCAAAACTTTTGTACCCTCGTAAATTAATTTTTTATCCCAGATTTCCTTGAGTGACCACCATACGGATTCAATGAAGGTGTTATCCATCGTCATATAGGCACCGTCATAGTCAACCCACCGACCAATTCTCTCTATCGTTTCCTTCCACTGGTCGGAGTAATGCAAAACTTTGCTTCGGGCATATTCATTAAAGCGATCAACACCAAGAGCCTCAATTTCTTTTTTACCAGAAACCTTGAGATCCTTTTCAACAATATTTTCTATCGGCAATCCGTGACAATCCCAGCCCCATCGCCTTTCGACTCTTTTGCCACGCATCGTCTGGTACCTTGGAACGGCATCCTTTATTGTGCTTATTAAAATATGTCCGTAGTGTGGCAGACCCGTAGCAAATGGTGGGCCATCATAAAAAACATAGTCGCCATCAACTGCTGGCTTGTCTAAGCTTTTTTGAAAAATTTTATTATCACGCCAAAACTGCAAAACTTTTTCTTCAGCGAGTGCGACTGGACTTTTGTTGGCGACAACTTCAAAGGGTGTTGAACTTTCGGAACGTAAGTTGTCTTTTTTTGAGTTTTCTTTATGGGAATCAGCCATAGTAGCCCACATACTAACGCTTTTGAGCGGTTTGCGCAAAAAGCTTGTGTCTACTACATCGACTCTGGTGCCGTAATACCGAGAAGATACAAGCCATTTTCCAAAACATTTTTAACTGAACGTGTAAGACCTATCCTATATGCGGACTCAGAAGCATTTTTATCGACAATCACATGATCGGCATAGTAGTGATTAAACGCGGACGCTACATTGATTAGATATGTTGCAATAAGTTGCGGTGCAAATTCATTCTTGGCCCTTTCGACAGTTTCTGGCAAACGAACGAGGAGTTGTTCGAGCTCACCAGGTGTTTCGGGATTATCGAGCCCTTCTTTGATTCCAGCCTCTGCGGCCTTTCTTAGCAAAGAATGAATTCTTGCGCAGGTGTACTGAAGGTATGGGCCGGAATCACCTTCAAATGAAAGTGATTTTGCGAAATCAAAAACAATATCTTTGCCGGGAGACTGCTTAAGGATTGAATATTTTATTGCACCGATAGCAACTTTTTCTGCTACAGAATTCTTCTCTTCGTTTGAAAGTTTACGGTCTTTAATTTTTTCTTGAACAAGTTTTTCGACATCGCAAATTAATGATTCGCCGGTAATGATATTCCCCTTTCGTGAGGACATTTTGCCATCAGCAAAACGCATCATGCCGTGGCTCACATGCCTCGTTCTGTTGGCCGCACGGTGGTCGGCAAACTCCAAAACCTTAAGCATAACTGCAAAATAATCACTTTGTTCGTTCGCAGTCACAACAATAGACTGGTCGAAATCCTGTCGGTCGAACTTCATCTTCGAAAGACCCAGCTCTTTTGTTTCATACGTCGGCAAACCTTGAGAATTTACAAAAACGCGAGTATGCAAACCGTACTCTTCTCCACGAAATACTATTGCGCCGTCGCTTTTCTCAAGAATTCCCTTCTTCAAAAGCTCATCGACAATAAAAAGGCCAAGTGGCGCTGTTTCACTTTCAAAAAAGTAGAGAGAAAATTTCGTACCGAGTTTTTTGTAAATTTCTTCAAAGTGTTCGAGGCTGATTCTTCTACCCCATACATATAATGCATTAATTTCAGGATCAGTTTTCTCATAAACTTTTTTATTTATTAAGTCTATTTCCTTTTTTATTTCCGGGTTTTCTTCATATGAGTTTGAGCCGAGAACATAAGATTCACCTAATTTCAAAACATCGTCATCGTGACCAGATGATGAGCCAAAAAATCTGGTGAGCTTTTTCAAAATCAAGCTGGGTGTGCTTTTCGGCGCAACTCTCAATTTCTTCATTCCCCAAATTGCCTTGGCAACATGTGGGCCTACGTCACCTTGGTAATTTGTCCGTGTGACAGTTGCTCCGCTCCATTCAATAATTCGTGAAACTGATTCGCCTATCGCATTACTCATCAAATGCCCGATGTGAAACTGCTTGAAAGGATTGGGATCAGTGTACTCAATAATTATATTTTGGCCTGCCAGAGAATTATTTTTCCCAAAATCTTTTGGATTTCCAACAATTTCTCGCAGTGAATCCGCAAAATACTTTTTTGAAAGATGGAAATTTATAAATTTGCCAACAACTTCGACTTTCTCAACATACTCGTGATTTATTTTTTCAACTGAAAGATTTCCAAAATCAACCAGAGTATCCTTTACAAAAAAAGAAAAATCCCCATTTTTGAGATTTTTGGGCCGTTCCAAAACACCATCTTTACTTTTTAAAGAAATTTTTTCTAGTTCAGTTTGGATTATGTCTCGAATATCAATCATAGAAATTATTTGCCCGTACTTCCAAAACCACCCGTCCCCCGCGAACTATCGCTAAGCTCTGCTACTTCCTCTATTTTCGGATGCTCAATTTTCTGAATCAAAAGCTGGGCAATTTTCTGGTGTCTTTCAATTACAAAATCTTCCTGGCTCAGATTAACGAGTGTGATGATGTAGTCTCCGCGATACCCTGCATCCATCACGCCGCCCAAGATTTTTAATCCATGTGTAGCACCGATACTACCCTTATCCCACGCCAGACCGACATAGCCATATGGAATTTCAATTGCAATACCAGTTGAAATCTTTGCGCGCTCGCCTTTTTTAACGGTCACGCCCTCAAGTGCAAACAGATCCATACCCGCATCTCCTGGGTGAGCGAAACTTGGAATTTTTGCATCTGGGTGAAGTTTTTTAATCTTAAGACTGAGAGGCATGGGTTAATTGTAGCAGTTTATTAAAAACCCCTTAGCCCATTTTCTTCTTTACCACCCTAAACACTTCTTCGTGCACTTGATCCGGCATCATGCACACCATCCCATCACAACATTCGATTTTTACCCAGTTTTTACTCCTTTTTACCATATCTAGTGCACCATTTCTTGAATGTTCAAGGTGAAGGAGATTGTCTTCAGCAACATCTTTTTTACCCTTTAAATACTTCTTTTTTCGCTGGGCTACTTTTTGTTGAAGCCATTCTTTACTTACTTCAAACGGCACATCAAGATAGATAACAAGATCTGGTCGAGGAATACCGAAAACAGAATGCTCCATCGTATCAAGCCAATCTAAAAATTCCTTGCGTTTCTTTGGATCACTAATCTTCCCACCCTGATGAATCTGATTTGCGCTCACGTATCGATCAGCCACAACAGTGTATCCTTCATCAAGCCACTTTCTGATATTTTTACTCGACTCAAACCGATCTGCGGCATACAAAACTGAAGCAACACGCGGGTCAACCTGAATAAAATCGCCGTATATTCCAGACAAATATTCTCCTATCAATTTACCAAAAAAGTTTTCTTCGTAGCGCGGAAAATCAATAGTTTTAATTTTTTCTCCAGCTTTTTTGAGACGAGTACCAAGAAGTTTAACCTGCGTCGCCTTTCCCGAACCATCAATGCCGTCAACAACAATCAGTTTTCCTTTTTTCATTTTCTGAATTATATTATATTCTTAAAATCTTATCTATCTTTCTTGCTATCACAATCATATCTTTCTCTTTTTTGCCTCGTGTTGTTTCGGCCGCAGTGCCGAGGCGGATACCAGACGGATCAAACGGCGAACGGGTTTCGTACGGAATCGTGTTTTTGTTTACTATAATTCCCACTTTTTCTAGCCGGTCACCCGCCTCTTTTCCGGACAGGCCCTTCCCCTTCATCCACGTATCCATCAAAACCATATGCGTATCGGTACCGCCAGAAATTATTTTCCACCCAAGATTTTTCAACTCACCAGCAAGCGCCCTTGCATTTTTGATAACCTGGGCGCCGTACTTTTTGAATGCCGGACTTGCTGCCTCCTTGAGTGCTACTGCTGATGCAGCAATCTGGTTTACATGCGGCCCACCCTGGAGACCTGGAAAAATTGCTTTGTCGATTTTTTTATCTAGTTCTCTATTGTCCTTTTTTACAAAAATAAGGGCACTACGTGGACCGCGAAGTGTTTTGTGCACAGTAGTCGTTACAACGTCAGCATATGGAAATGGACTTGGGTATACACCAGCTGCAGTGAGGCCTGCGGTATGTGACATGTCGACGAGCAAATACGCGCCACACGCATCAGCAATCTCACGAAATTTTTTATAATCAACTACGCGTGGATATGCGGTAAAACCAGCAACAATTATGTTTGGCATATGCTCAAGAGCAATTTTTTTAATTGCCTCATAATCCAAAACTTCTGTATTCATGTCGACACCATACGGAATTTGATTCCAAAATTTTCCAGTTACAGAAACCTTGTGCCCGTGAGTTAAATGCCCTCCTTGGTCAAGACTCATACCCATAATTTTGCCATGCGGAGAAACAAGACCGACATACACAGCCAAATTTGCTGGCGAACCAGAAAGTGCCTGAACATTCACATGCCACTGCTTTGGCGAGAGCTGAAAAAGGTCATGCGCACGCTGAATGCACAGATCTTCTATCTTATCGATATTAACCTGCCCACCATAGTAGCGCTTGCCCGAATATCCTTCTGCGTATTTATTTGTGAGTTCAGAACCAAGAGCAGCTAATACGTCTTTTGAAACATAATTTTCGGAGGCGATAAGATTGACGACCTTAGATTGTCTGACGGTTTCAGCTTTAATCAGTTTTTCAATCGTTTTATCTTTCATCTAAGAAAAAGTCAGTAGTAAACATATAGTAGAATAAAGGTCACGATTTTACAATAAAAAACGAACCATGAACCCGATTGAATCAATAACCCATACAGAGGTTCCGCTCGCAAACGGAGGGTTTGTACTCATCCTAAACAACGGCGCAATCATTGGACCGGAGTCAGAGGCAATGCTCCAGGCACTCCACTCACGCTCGATTGGCGGTATCAAAAGCCACCTAAAAGTATTGGCTGCAAAGGGTGCTGATAATTTTATGGCGAATTTTTATGTTGGTTACGGACACAAGTCTATCGGTGACTGCGGCACCTGTACTATTTTTATTGAGGGAGTTTCAATGTTAGTTGCAAAAGCAATCCAGGATTCGCCCCTTTACTCAGGCCAAGAGGCATCTACTCGTTACATAGATTTTGCAAAGCAAATATTTATCGATCCAACCAAGACAAATGAATCATCTTCGATTTTAGAAGACTGGCGAACCTTTTATCTGCGGGGTCTCGACATTCTTCAGGTTGATCTTAAAAAAAGATTTCCTCGCAGTGAACAAGAAGACGAGAAAATTTACACGAAAGCAATCAAGGCGCGTGCCTTTGACATCATGCGTGGTTTTTTACCTTCAGGCGCCTCGACAAACCTTGCGTGGCACACCAACTTTCGCCAGGCCGCTGATCATTTGATGAGACTACGACATCACCCACTCGCGGAAGTTCGAGAGGTTTCACAAGCAATCGAAGCTGGTTTAAAAAAGGCATACCCGAGCTCGTTTGGCCATCCACGTTTTGAAACTACCGAAAATTTTAATGAAGAATGGATGAAAAATAAATATTACTTCACAACGACCTCGCCTGTTGATTTTGGCATGACGAGAAACACTATCGACAAAAATGCACTCGCTACCTTTAAAAACCTTCTCGAAAAACGCCCAGCAAAAACTGAGGTTCCAAAAGAAATTGGAGAGTGTGGAACGATTCAATTTGAATTTCTTCTTGATTTCGGATCCTTCAGAGATATCCAAAGACATCGTGCGGTACTTCAGCGCATGCCATTAATACAGATGAATCACGGCTTTGAAGAGTGGTATTTGAACGAATTGCCAGCAGAATTTAGAAATGAGGCAAAAGAATTTATCAGCACACAGAGGCAAAGAATTGAGTCACTCAATATTTCAAAAGAAGAAATGCAGTATTACATACCAATGGGTTACAAATTACCAAATAAAATCAACGGTTCTCTTTCAGCTTTAATCTATCTTGCAGAACTTCGATCAACTCGTTTTGTCCACTCAACATTAAGAAAGCGAGCACAACAAATGGCACATGTAATTTCAAATGAATTTGCAGAACAGGGTGTTGTGATTCACATTGATACCGACCCAGATCGCTTTGACATCAGGCGCGGCGAACACGACATCGTACAAAAATAATCAGGATTTGAAATGCTTCGATAATTTTGGCCCGGTTTGGTTAACATAATTAGAGGCAAGGCTGTCATATACCATTTCTGGAATTTCAGCCATTTTCTCAAATTTTATTTTTGCTATTGGCTGACCGTGACGAACAATCAGATCCTCAAAAGGCCTAACCTCAAGCGTGAGCGCGCGACCACGACCTTCACCCTTTTTCCCCCACCCCCATCCTGGGTCAATAAAACCCGCATAATGAGACCTGAACTCGCCACTTTTCTCATCCATCGGTACCATCTCACACGCAAGCTCTGGTGGCACTCGTACAGCCTCATTTGTAGATAAAATATAAAACGAACCCTTTTTTAAATACACGTACTCACCCTTTTTCCGTATTGGCTTAAAAAATTTTTTATAATTAAAGTGCCCAATCTTTGAAAGATCGAGAATTTCTTTTGAAGGCATACTTTCATAACCAAGGTCCTTTCCCTCAAGATCGAGAGTTAAGATAAGCGACCCATCACTGTCTTTAATTTTTAATTCCTCAAATTTAAATGATCTGTCTTTAGGAATACTCCAAAGCAAATCATGCTGCCTCATCGCTATTTCAGTTTCTAGTTCATTAAGTCTTGTGTCACCATTAAAAAACCTGAGCTGATTCAAACTTAATCCTTCAAACAAAGTAACCGAAAAAGTTTTGGGTACAATAGAAACCCATAGTTCCCCTTTATAACCAGCGGGGCCAACTGCATCGTACCGAGGCACACCGTCAGCAATGAGGCGGACATGAACATCGACACGGCCGCTAGTCGACTTTGGATTACAATACGCATAGATTGAACTAGGGAGCTCAAGTGTTTCATTGAGTCGAGCAATATACATCTGCTCTCGCGACAATGGTTTGTCTATAGAAAACTTTTCTTTCTTTATTTTTTTTAAAACATCCCGAACTGTTTCACCAACACGTGGTTGAAAAACTCCTTCAACTTTATAAATCTCTTTAGAAAGTGAAAGATCGAGAGACGCAGGCTTTACATTATTTTCATTCGCCCCGGAAACAAAACCAGCCCGAATCATTTGTAAAATCGTCTGATACGGCAGTGCACCGCGACCATTCGGAAAAGAGGATATTTTCATTGGATATTACTTCTCATGGTACTCAAGGAGTGCCTAAAAATCAATTACTCAAAGCAGAAAGGAGTGGTGGATTATTTTTATTAAAACCCCTATCCTTTTTGAACAAGAAAAAACACCCCGAAGGGTGTTTTAACCTTTTACGTCTACTCCCATGGACCGAGCAGTACCTTCTACAATTTTCATTGCCCCTTCAATGTCGTGAGCATTCAGATCTGGGATCTTTTTCTCGGCAATTGTACGAATTTGAGCTTTAGTAATTTTACCGATCTTTTTTGTGTTTGGAGTTCCAGAGCCTTTTTCTTGACCAATAGTCTTGAGGATCATCTGGCTTGCGGGTTCGGTCTTGTAGACCATTTTGTACGTTCGGTCATCAAAAACGTTGACGACTGTCGGAACGAGTTCACCAACGCGACCCTGTGTCTCCGCATTAAAACGCTTTACGAATTCACCGATATTAATTCCGGCAGCACCAAGAACTGGACCAAGCTGTTGGCCCGGCACAGCCTTTCCGCCGGCGATGATCATTTTTAACTGTTTTACAACCTTTTTAGCCATGATATTGAGGAAACAAATATAACTTAAATCTTCTTTACTTGCAAGAAATCAAGCTCGACTGGCGTTTCGCGGCCGAACATCGCCACGAGAACCTTAATTTTACCTCGTTCACTGTCGACTTCACTCACCTTACCCTCGAGATCCTTAAAAGGACCGTCAGCGATCTTTACTGCATCACCAACTGACAAATCGATCATATGCTTTGCAGTATCAGTATTTACTCGAGCAAAAAGAGCATCAACCTCTGGTTTACTAAGTGGTACTGGGTATACTCCAGAACCAACAAAGCCTGTTACACGAGGAGTGTTGCGAACGACGTACCAAGAATCATCAGTTACAGCCATATCAACAAGAATGTAACCTGGGTAAATCTTCTCTTCTTCGACAACGCGCTTTCCACCCTTAACCTTGATCTTTTTCTCAGTAGGAACAATGACATTAAAAATTTTTCCTTCCATGCCGAGAGACTCGATGCGCTGCTTTAAATTACGCATCACTGCGTTCTCATATCCAGCATATGTGTGGATCGCATACCAATTGCGACCCTCTTGGATTTTTTGTTTTGACATTTAGATAAAAAATCTAGAAATAATTTGAGCGAAAATAAAATCAAAGAAACCAAGAAATGCTGCTACCGCCAGTGACAAAATAATAACGATCGCAGAAAAAGCGATTGCCTGACTACGGGTCGGCCAGCTTACATGTTTGAGTTCACTTCTTGTATCCTTTAAATATTCAACAATTTTCATATTATTTTCGATATTAAAAACCGCCCCTTTGGGCGATGACAATATATTACTCCTTTAACTAAACATGTCAACAGGGCTTATTTACGATAATAACCCCACACAAAAACCGCTCCCCAGAAAACTTAAGGAGCGGTTTTTACTTTTAAAGTGAATTGAATATCCCTCTGGATTTTTATCTACTTAATTTCATATGTCACAGAAACATTTGAAATAATTTTGTTTTCGCCACTTGGAAGTTCTGGGGTTGCAGATGCATCACCCCCCATCGCCATCTCTTTTGAGGAGTAAGCATCGTTATACATTGGGTAGTAACTGCCGTCACTAAAATTGACGACATCACCGAAGCTAACACCGAGATGCTTTGCGAGAATTTTTGCTTTAGCTCTTGCATCAGCAATCGCTTTTTCTTGTGCTTCAGCTTGAACTTTTTCTATTTCATCCACAGTAAATGTGAGTCCACTTACATTGGTAACTTGTGCACCACCAAGACTACCAAGGATGGTACCAGCCTTTGATGTATCACGAACCTTTACTTCAATCATCTGACTTACTTCATAACCATCGATAGTCTGGCGACCTGGAGGACAACCAAACTGAGTACAAGGAAGCTGACTATACTGATAGTTCGGAGAGATGTTGTAGCTGGTTGTTTTAATGTCTTTTTCTTCTATACCGGCTGTCTTTAGAAGATCAAGAGCCTTATTAATTTTATCTGTAACGAGTTTTTGTGCAGCTGAAACGGTGACCGCCTTTTCTTGCGCACCAAAGCTAAACATAGCAATATTTGGAACCGCAACAACTTCACCGACACCATTTACAGTAACGACATTATTTACCATATTGTTCTCACCAACGTTTGATGTAAGAGCAAGTGTATATACAACCTGAACAACAAGGAAAACCATAAGTGCAACCATTACAAACGAACTGAACTTCACGAGCCTATTCCCTTCAGGTGTATTAAACATATTTTTCTTTATTACTAATAAAATAAGTTCCTATAACATATTAACTGTACCACGCACTCATGAGACGCAAACTGTTCGCTTCTATTACAGCACTTGAACAAATAAGCTACTGTCGTAGCTCAAATCTAATATTGAGATTAGCCTTTTTAACCCCCTCTGACGTGTCGAGAACACACTGCCATTTGAATTCCTGTCCCGATGGAACAAACACTGTGAGCCAATGATATGTATCAAAATTATTTTCTGCCTCATCAGAAACCTCTGTTTTTAAATCTAAAAGACCCATAGTCTCTATCGCTAGGCCGTAAACGATATCGTTCCTAAATGTGACCAAAAGTGAACCGCGCTCGTACTGTTTTCCTTTTGCTTCGTTTGCCTTTAGCTTGATACAATCGTCAATCGCACTATGGGTATCAATAGGGCGTGTCGTATCGATGTTTTCAATATCGATAGTTGTAGTTGCCTTTGGAACAGTTTCAACGATGGGATCTTTTATGTCATTTGAATGGTCCGCAGCGGGGCCAGGTGAAAATGTGGTGTACACAAAAAGGCCGATGATCGCCACGAATATGACGCCCACCAAACCTGTCATGATAATTACTCGACTTATTTTCATACGGATATTGAGGCTTTAATCATACATCTAAACTCCAACGAGCAAAAATGCCAGCTGGAAGCAATTTCCCAGAATGTGATTCGAGAGCGAGCTCACCAAATTCAAACGTACCCTTATTTTTAGGAACTAAATCTAAAAGGATATTTTTATATCCGACCGCTGAATACCCTGCTGCATATCCATTAATAAGCACGAACAACGGTGTCGGCGAGAGAATTTTCTTACACTCTGAAATAAGTTCAAGCATGTGGTCTTCGATTTTCCACAACTCTCTCTTGGGGCCATGACCATATGATGGTGGATCCATAATGATGCCATCGTAGAGATTACCTCGCCTGACTTCCCTTTTTACAAACGCCATTGCGTCGTCGATAATCCAGCGGACTGGCTTGGAGTCAAGACTGGAACTTTTTGCATTATCTTTTGCCCGACCAACCGAAACCTTTGAACCGTCGACATGGCACACGTTGGCTCCGGCTTTGGCTGCTGCAAGTGTCGCCCCACCTGTGTACCCAAAAAGATTAATGACACTCACGGGTCTACCAGATGCAGCGACTGTACGTTCGATCCAATTCCAATTTTCGGATTGTTCTGGAAAAATACCAGTATGTTTAAAAGCAGAAAGTGAAATTGAAAAACGAAGTCCCGAAAGCTCAACTGGCCAAGAATCTGGTAGATCAGATTTTTTCTTCCACGTTCCCGAGCGACCTGAATTCACAAAAGCCGCGTCAGCAGCATTCCACTTTTCTGTCGGCAGACTTTTTTGCCACAAAGCCTGTGGGTCTGGACGGCGAAGTATGACTACCCCGAAACGTTCAAGCTTTTCACCCTCACCGGCATCAAGAAGCTCGTAATCTTTGCTAGGTTTCGTTGAAAGGATTTTTATTTGATCATTCATAGATAATAGTGCTTATTCTAGCAAAAAACAGGAAATAACCACCCTATAGTTTTCGAACTTTTTTAAGGGCACGCGCTACTTGTTCCTTCAAATATTTTCTTTGCCCTTCGTCCCTGAGCACGTGCAAAACTGTTGGAGACAAGGAAAGAGCGATAATAAAAATAATTATGGGAATTAAATATTGATCGATATTTGGCACAACCTTACCAAGATAAAATCCGACCAGCGTCACCCCAACTGCCCACAAAAGCCCACCAAGAATATTATTAAAAAGAAAGGTTCGATATTTCATTTCTCCTATTCCCGCGAGTACTGGTGCAAGCGTTCTCACAACCGGCAAAAATCTCGCTAGAATAATGGTTTTTGCCCCGTACTTTTCAAAAAATATATTTGCCCGCTTCACGTGGTCTGGGTGAAACCAAAAAGATTTTTCGCGAGTAAATACTTTTGGACCAAACTTTTTACCTATCGCATATCCGACATTGTCACCAAAAACTGCACAGAGAAATGTTACTGTCACCAATATAAAAATGTTGAGATACCCCTGCGAAGCAAGGAGGCCAGCGGTAAAAAGCAAGCTGTCACCCGGCAAAAAGAAACCGATCAAAAGACCCGACTCAGCAAAAATGACAGCACCGACGCCGATGTACCCTGCGGCTTGTATAAAAGAAGTGAGACTAAACATTGTATGAAAATTTATATTACCCATCTTACCTCAATCTCCAGTAGACACAGGGGGAAGATAAACCCCGCTTGTAGCGGGCTTTCATATGTAGTTATTTTTGGGCGGTAGTGGTAGTTTCGCTATCACCCCTCCAAGCAAAATCTGTGGGAACTTCTGACAAGGTTCGGATTTTGTATGTCCGACCCCTCAAAACCCCAGGCTGACCAGTGTCCCACCGGACAATCTGGAACGTGTTCCTATCAACCTCGACGACATTGTAGATTGCGCCGTCGCCCGTGACGTCCTGAAAGAAAACAAAATTTTTCCCGTCTTTCAACTTGAAATCAGGAGAATCAACACCAGTGTCCATTCCATACACCTGAACCTGATTGTCGTTCTCGACACCCGGGTCTGGAAGCTGTACACCGCGATCGATCTTTTGCCTCATCGTCCGAGCCCGATCCATAGAAACATGTAGATCGTTCTGAGGCGAAACAACCCAACTAAAGATATCACCACCAAACCTACAACACTGAGGAATCCTGATTTGGAGACTGTTTGTACCGTTCACAAACGGACTTTTGTAGGTCACCACAGGCCTACCTGGAACGTGTTCTTCGTACAGACCGTCGACGAGCGAGGTACGCATGATGAGCTCACCATCGTCGTTGTAAAATTCGCTTCTCAAATGTCCCTTCGCCATGTATGACTTCACCAACAACGGTTCGGTGCCGCCCGTGATCGGCCGAGGATCATTGTCGAGCTTTGTCTGAGTATTTACTTGTTCAGACTCAATGAACTCTACCCCTCGAATCACTTGCTCAGCACGATCGGCGATTTCACCCTTCGTAAAATTGGCACAACCAACTTCACACGCGACGATCAAAAAAGTTGAGTCGGTAATCCCGACACAACGGTGAACTTTGTGGCGCCGTAGCCCTCGAAGGTCGAAATTTCAACCACCAAACCGTCCCCCTCAGTAGAAAACTTTGTGCGCATGGGGGTTTTATCCCCATGCGCACTCACGACAACAATCCCGTTTCCGTCTTCGTACGCGACACTTTGGGTTGGGACTTCGGTGTCGTTCACGAACAAAGTCGGGCCGGAGTCTGGGTTCCACTCAAACGAGAACCGATAAGGCTTCTCACTTGAACTGAGGACAAACCGCTCTTGGCCGACCTCCTTGCAGACCGAAGAAATATCGTCTGCACGCGCTGCCGGCGGAGCCGACATCACCGCGGCCAACAATGCCACGTAGAGAAATGAACAAAAACGCCTGGAGATGTGATTCATGACCATTCCTTTCTACAAAGACGAGGTGAATGAAAGAACAATAGACACGACTGGTTATATATAGTGAACCTCGCTTACAGGTTGTCAATGCTTTGTATTTTACAAACAACAAAGACAAAAATTACCAACCAGAAGTAGACATAAAAACTATATTTCTAGCCCCTTTTTGTGATTTTATTTTAAATTATCAAAAATTGACTTTTTAATAATTTGGGTTCTGTTTTTTTGTATTACAGGTAATTAATTTCCAATTGCATCAATAACGTTCTGAGCACCATCAATAGCTTCTTCATAATCCTCATCAACAAAGGCATACAAAGCATCAAGTAAATCTTCAGTAGAATCATCAATGTCGTCTTGAGCATCTTCAGTATCGATGTCTCCAGAATCAGCGTCGTCGATATCATCCTGCGCTACTTCCAAAGCCTTGCGGGCATCCTGAATTAAAGAACGAGCGTCTTTTTGTTTCTTAGAATTCTCATTCACTAGTGGTACGGTAGGAACAACATCGGGAGTACTTGTAATTTGGGCTGGAGTAATTGAGGAAAGCTGATTTGTGAGGAGGAAAGCAATGTGCTTCAAGTGTTCTTCCTGCGAAAGTGGGCCGAATATACCCGTCGGAGTGACACCCCTTGCTGCTTGCCATCGCTTTACGGCTTCTCTCGTGAGACCTCCGTACAGGGTTGTCTCATTATCAGGTGAACCGACTCCTGTTTCTGCAATTTTAAAACCATGCTTATTTAGATATTTTTGAAGACAAAGAACATCATCACCAGATGAGCCGACTTCAAGGTTTTTGGTGAAGTTACACGAAGCAACTGAAGTTGTCTGTGCTTCGACAGCTCGCACCGCAGAAAATCCGAGGAAAACCACGAACACCGAAAGAAAAGCAGCAGGAATTTTTTTGAATTGCATAGTAAAATTTAATTAAATATTTTAATCTTTATACAGACAGTATACTTCACATTTTTAGTGCAAAATAAAATTTCTGTGCACGAACTCTATCTATCTGGTACGACATCTGACTCCACCAAAACACCATTTGAGACCCTGAAATACAAATCCCTTAATTGGGATCCGGTTTCGTTCTCCTGATCACTCCCCATTAAATACCCAACATCAACCACACGATTGTTTATGATTATACTTTTTGGATTCACCCCGTAACCCAAAAAAACTAAATTGGTACCTTCGTGGCCGTCGTTGTTCTTTAAAGCAGTCGTTAGGTAATATATTTTTCCATATACTTCATCCTCTCGGGGAACAATGAACACAACATCTTCATCATTGTCGCCATCCAAATCTCCCCTCGCCTCCATCCCAAAGTATTTACCCTGGGCTTTATTGATTGTTTTAAACACGGAAGCCTCCTTTTGCATAAAAACCTCGTGATTCTGCGGACTATTTACCAAACCAACATACTGTTCTGACGTAACACCAACCACAAATAACACAAAAACAGCACCGAGCAGTCTCGCTCTAACCCCAAACCGTAGAAGGGCACCGAACAATAAGCCATATAGGGTAAATACACCGAGAACAAAGAAGAATTGGTTACTCAGGGTCGCCTCGACCGGAATGCCGGCTATATTTCCCAGGGGAATAAGCGAAGCCCATCGCAGAATATTACCAACAAAATGTTCGGCACCGACTAAAAAAACCAAGCTTGTTGAAACCACAACGCCAAACAAAAACCCGATCACGGTTGTTTCAAAAAGAGAAAATTTTTTCATGACTTGGTAATTTTTTTAAGCTTTTTCTCTATAAACTCGTCAATGTTGTCAATATTTTTTCGAAGTTGCCTAAACACCTCTTCTTCTTTTTGATTTAATTCGCGATCAATCCTTGCTCTTTCGATTACTGCCAACTGCTTATTCAGCTCAATTTTGAAAGTAGAAAGTGACTCGTGAATACCCCCTGCAGTAACCTTAAGATCACGAGAGATTTTCTCCTCGAGCCCAGCAAATTTATGCCAACCAAGATACGCAACAATCAAAAGACCGATAATCAGGATAAGAATCAGGATGAGTGCAGTTAATGCAAAGATAATCAGCTTTGTTGTCTCAACAAAAGGAGAATCATTGACCGTCATCGTAACTATCTCAGAAATCGGAGATACTACACCGTCTTGTAGGGCAAACTGTACCCAGACCTTTGCAACACCACTCCTGTCGAAACCACTAGCACTAAGTGAAAATGATCCATCCTCTAGGGTTTGAGTGGCATACGTTTCGACACCCTTATTTCCAAACTCAATCGAAACAACGACATCAGTTAACGGGTAAAAAGAGGAACCTCTCACGACAAAATTTTCATTTACCCCGACCTGATTTGGATTTGTGTGGAAGGTTGGAGCAAGAATCTCACCACTGGTATATGTAGTCGCTGATTGAGCCGAATTCCCCGCCATGTCGTACGCTGTAACAAATACAGTGTGATCACCGCGGTTTTCAACAGGCAGCGTATAGCCTCCACCAACAACTGAATCAGTATCGACAACAAATTTTGCCCTATCATCAACTTTAATTTCGTAGTAATCGATACCCGAAAGCTTATCGAAGGCGTCGAGAACAACAACATCCATTACCCCAACTCTTTTTACGTATGTTGAAAAATTCTCTGGAGGGGTTGTGTCCACTTGAATCTTCTGGTGGGCGGTCTGGCCCCAACCTGAACCATTTTGATATCTCAAATGAAAATAATGAACACCGTCAGAGAGATTACTTACTGTTCGCTGTGACACAGAGTTGTCATATAAAATTGTTGGGATTGATTCTGCATTTTTTCCTAACAGGGTTTGGAGGGCGATAACTCCGTTTGGTACCACCCAACTAAACGACGCACTTGAATTTGAATACCACGATCCCGAATCAGGATGACTAGAAGATTTAATTGTTGGTTTAACAGGAAGAACCCCAACGGCAGTAACTGGTACCTCGAGCTGTTGTGTTGGATCAATCTGAACAGTACCGATCAACTTTGAAGTAAGAATGTCTGTACCTAATCCATTATTTTCTCTAACTGCTGAATCCGAAAACACAATTGACGCGGTACCTTGTTTTTTTGCTTTAAATTTTATAGTGACAACCTCTCCCGTAGAGCCAGTGAAACCAGGATTAGGAACACCACCATTTAAAACTACTCGGCCATCTATGTTTGAAAAATGCGGTTCTTCAACCCACAAAGGAAAGATGGATGATGTTTTACCAATAGACACGACTTCAAGCAGATCAACTGGGAACAATATCACCGTATCAACATTGTTGATGGACTTCCCCTCAGTTCCCACAACAACCTTAACCGAAACAATATTTCCAACAGAAACCCTTGTGGAGGCAGGAGAAACGGACAAACTTGCAGCGTGCGCAGTCACAAAAAACAGCAAGATAAAAAAACAGGAGAAAAAAGTAGGGACAACAAATGCTAGTATTTTATTTTTATAATTCACGTGAAGTGTTTACTTTATATTTCCTCCATCTCCTGTACAAAACCAAAACAATGACAAACAAAACAACAATTATTATAGATGCCCACGGCAATGAGTTTGTTTGCTCTGGATAATTTGCGGTCTTTTTGTTACCCGCCTTATCATAAGCCACAATACTAAGAATCACGGGATCGTTCTGATTTTTTAAAACATATGTACTTCCACTTCGGACAGCAGGCGATCCATTTTCTGAAACCTCGTAATAATCCATCCCCGACTGACCGTCTACCGCACTAAAAAATACAAACTTCTTACCCTCAAACAAAGAAGCTTCTTGTCCAAAAATAATAGAAAAATCTTCGGGAGGTAGGACATCAGCAGATACGAGTGTTGACCAATCATCATTTACAGGGGCACCATCCTTCTTTGATTCAATATTCACGATTAAGGGCGCGGTCTTGACCGGAACCCTTGTCCCCTTGCCGTCGTTTGCAAATACCGAAATATTTTGCGGGTTAATTGTTATTAATCCGGGTCTTTCGGCCTCGACGACAATCTTAAAAAGAGTAGCTCCTTCAATACTCATACCACCCGGAACCCCCGCAACAAATGCCACAGTATCTCCACCAACAGAAAGCGACGGCGTCCTTGGCCAAAGACTAAAAGAAGAATTTGCGAGACTAAATTCTTCAACACGAACGTTCCCAGAAGAATTTTGAATCGCAACATCACCCTCAACTGTGTTCAGCGACACTCCCTCTGTATTAATTTTCACAACCACAACAAAGGTATCACCTACAGATACTGTACTTCTTGTAGACTCAACAAAAACCATTGCTGAAAAGACACTGAATGGAAACAGGGCAAATGCCAGAACGAATGTTGTTGCGAATAATGTAATGTTTTTATAAATTTTCATATGTTAAGTATTTTCAATACTATCTCGTCCAGTTGTACAACATTATTGAGAAGTCGATCGAGTCTACCTTTCCGTCTTTATTGATATCAACGTTCGGATTAGCAAACGGTGGTGTTGCTTTCCAGAAATAAAGAAGGATTGAAAAATCAACTGAGTCTACCCTTCCGTTACAATCAAAACTTGAACCACCACAAGCCACGGTTGCTGGTACTGGTCCCGGTGCCGTTCTTTGCGGATTACTACCCCCGCCGCCGCCACCTGATCCAGAATTTCCTGTGTCACCATCATCTCCCAAAACCGTTATGTCGAAGGTTCTTGATGAACCAGATCTCTCTGTTCCAAAGTAGACAACGACCTTAAAATAATAACTTCCAGATTCTGTAATTGTAGCCGTTAAGTCTGTGTTCCAGTCTTCTCCAGGATTAATAAACTTTGCACCAGTGCCCCTGTATTCATCGTCACCACCTCCACAGCTATTATCTACAGACGAAACCACACACCACTCGTATTGATATTCATATCCAGTGAGGCCTTCGTTTGTAACGGTAAGATTTGCACTTACATTATTGTTCGCAACCCCTGAATCTGTGGTTACACTATTAATGATGACCTGGGCCGGTGAGCCCGCAACTAACCAATATGAATTATTAGTTACCGTGTTTGAACCATCAACGTCAGTTGCGACAATACTTTCCCATGTTCCCTGAGCAGCTCCGGACGCAACAGAGTACGTGTACTCATACTGACCGGTACTAATATTCGTCATAGCTGCGTTTGAAACAATCAATGATCTATTTGAATCATAAATCGTGATTGTGGGTGTCGCGTTTGGTGCAACGGGGACACCAGAGTTATTTGCTACGAACAGTCTTGCTCTATAACCAGAACCTGCCTGCACTGAAGCTGAATTGTTTAAGCTCGTTCTCCAACCCGAAACCGAAGGAATACCGTTGATAACCGCAGCAAGTGATGACGAAGCGGTGGTGACATCTGAGGTAAGAGCGAGGGATCCTGAGTCGAGTGCGCCATCGGTAAGTCTGCGTGTGGCATATGACCAGACATCGGCAGCGCTTGCGCCACCACCACTTGTGAGTGTACGAGTGCCGTTTGCCCAGACATCAGAGACCAATGTTCCAAAGGTGGTGAGAGAACGTGATGCGCTTGTCCAGACGGAGGTAGCTAGTGTAGAAGTAGAAACCAAAGTTGCACCAACAACAAAAGACTTGTCGAGCTTAACAAGATCACCGTTTAGAACATTTCCACAGGTCATAGCCGTCGGCCAAACCCCTTCTGGACCAGACGCTGGAACCAAAAAACTGTAATGAGTAAAACCGTTTGCGTTCGCAGTCATTGAGGCGGCGTTCACAATAAGAGAACCTGTGGGGTCATATACCGAAAGCGTACAGCCTGCTGTTGTTGTGGCAACAAAATTGTCGTCATACACAAATTCACCAATTACTGCAGTTTCTCCGGTGGCAAATCGTTCATATGCCGCGTTAACAACAGCAAAAAAAGCTTGGCTAAAAACAAAAACAAAAATTAGTAAAAAAAACTTAATGTGTCTTACAGACATAAAATATACAAAAAAACAAAGAGCCCAAAACTTATTGAACTAGGGACCGGATAGAATTGATCAGATTAATTTTGACTTATTGTACGATAAGCAAAATGTGAATTAATTATAACACCCACATCACGGAGTATTAAAATTAAAAGGCGAACAACAAAATTATGATCGCTTTTTATTGTTTGAGTCCTCTGGAGAATCTTTGAATGCTCCACGCAGATGTTTAATTGCATCTACAATGTTTCGAGATAATTCTGGAATTTTCTTTGAACCAAAAAGTATAAGAAGTATAACTGCGATAATTACGATTTCTTTCATACCAATATTTCCAAACATGTTATTTATTTAAAAATTAGTAATAATTTTACTCCCAACAAATCTAGAATTTACGAGAATTGTTGCTTCGTAAAGTAAGATAAGCGGCAACGCCATTGCTATTAATGATAGCCCGTCGGTTGGGGGAAGTAAAGCTGTACACATCACAGCAAGTACCACTGCAACGCGTCTTTTTTCCTTTAAAAAACCGACACTCAAAAACCTTGATCTAATAATAACAGTAAGAACGATTGGAAACTGGAATAACACACCAAGCAGGGTCGATGTAAAAATAATCTGAGACAGAAACATTCCAATATCCCATATATTCTGAATACCAATTACTACATTTATCTTTGCAAGCACAATGAGAGCATAGTACATGATAAAAAAACCGTATGAGAATCCGCAGAAAAATAAAAATGTTGCGAGAGGAATTAGAAGTATAAAGGTCAACCTCTCTGTCCTTGTAAGTGCTGGGCGTAAAAATCTAAATAAATTATAAACAAGGACGGGAGAACTCACACAAAAAGCCAAAAACAAGCCGATATCTATTGAAAGATCCGCGAACTGAAATGGCGAGGTTGTTGCAATAATAACGTTCTCAATATCAAAAAAAGATAGAACATACTTTAAAATTCTACTTGTAGACAAAAAACCAATAACAAAAAAAGAAGCAAAGACAATTGAGATTACGTACAGACGCTCCCTAATATCCTCTAGGTACGGGGTAAATTTTACAATAAAACTTTTTATCCTCTCCAAAATATTCTTGATCGGTTACGGCTATTCAGACATGATAAATATACTCCCCGCGCCACCAGTAACAAGGGGTGTTTCTAGTAAAAGATACTGGGTTCCACTATTTTCAATTAAAATATCGAGTGGCGCGTGCAGGGTGTCTGCTGGAATTTCTGAAATAAAATCCATCCTATCCCCCTCCTGAAAATTAATATCGGTAAGTGCCATTTTATAATCTTAGTCTTTTTGCAATCTTCTTTTTAGCAAAAGCAACAATTTCTTCAGCGGGAGTTGGCGACTCTAAATCTGGGCTAACGAAAGAATCAATCGTCTCGAGAATCCTTCCAGTAGAAGTTGCCCTGTCTCTGTCCGTCGGAGTATTTGGAATCTCGGGAGTCCTTGGTGTAGAACTCGAGGTACTGTCATCTACTGGTAATACCAAATCAGGGACTTGTTGCTCAACAATGGGTACCGTAGCAGCATCACGGATTTTTTTACGGTTCTCGGTATTCGTGATTGGAATCGTGGTCGTCGCCTTTCCGGTTGATCGAGGGGTCGTATTCACCACTGGTACAATTGGAACCTCTCGCTCTATTTCAACAGGCACTAATTCTTCGACAGCGACATCGTCTCTCTCAAGAAGAGCACCAACTGGCCCAGTCATTTTTATTATCCTACCGACATACTTTGCAGCAGGAATTTTACCATCAATTAATTTTTTATTATTAATAACATCAGAAGCGGAGGTACCCGCAAGCAATGCGGTAACTTGATTCTCTGTTAATTCTTCGGATTGGTGGTACACAGCGCCTCCAAAAACAACATACTGAGCCTGAAACATTGCAGTTGGTCGACTGATACTTCCCTCGTCTGAATAACACTCGATAAGATCGGTTTCATTATAATCCCCCGTTGGAACAGCAGCCCGAAATTTCTGATCATCTTTTAGTCGCTGATTTTGTTCAATGTGAATCATAATTAATTTTGAGTTAATAGCGCACGAACCTTTATGTTATCTGCCAAAGACGTGGGGGTGTATCGAATATAGGTTGTATCATTTCCCTTATCTGTTGTATTGTACGCACCCCACGCACCACCATCGTTTGTAGATTTTTCAAATGTTCCAGACGCAGAAGCTGTTGTTGTATCATCCAAAAGCAAACCACCTGTAACCGCATTATAGAGACGGATGCGTAATGCTGGGACCGTGCCACCAAAGGCTGTTGAAAATCTCCAAGCAAAATATTTACTTGTAATACTCGACTGAGCGACTGACGGCTGGTAGTGGGAATCCGTACCAAGGTCTTCATAAATAACACCGGCGGCAAGAAGTCGTGCCGGAATACATGTGAGGCCGATCGTTCTGAATTCTGCGCGGAGCTGGATCGAAGAAGTACCAGCCTGACTAATGTAGCCAGTCGAATCAATAGCCGTCCAAGAACCTGAATCGTCACTTATTCCACTCGTACGATAACTCATACGCATAGGCTCTGTACCAAGACCAAGATTGTATCCGGTGTCACCACCCAAAACCTGATCCTTTTGGAAAAAAATATTTGTATATTTATTTGCCTCAGCAGTAGTCATCTCTGGTAGAACGAGATACGAACTAGTGGAGGCCGTATACTCCCAGTCTGCACCAAGGGGTACTGCATACACACGGTTTGTAATTGACGTAGTACCGATGGTCGCAACGTAGCAAAGTCCTCCCTCAGACCATACGCTCATCGGGCCTCCAACGAGTGAAGGAAACGGTGTTGTGGAGTTATCTGCCGTTGTTTGGTCGACTTGCCTCGAATCAACACCCCATACTCTGTCCCACTGACCAGCGTCGGAACGATACTGTGTTACATATGACCTAAACGGCGATGTGGTCGCATTAACCGTAATAATAAATTTATCTATTGCAGATGCATATTCAAGACTCGCCAAAGAAGCTGAAGCCGCTGAGGTATTTATTCCACCAGGAGGAACTTCAGTCGCGACGCTTCCATTAGAAAGCCAGGTGGTACTGTTGGGGGTAATACCGGCAACAGGCGCCGCATACACTCGAGAAGATGAGGTGAAATAAAGAGTAGAAACAGTAGAATGCGGACCATGGTTTACTGTTGCCAAGCGACCGTTATTGTTTTGACCGACAGTACCAGTTACCGCTCCGCCAGAACCAGTCTTTAAAATTATAACCGTTGCGGCAAAATCCTTTCCAGCTGTTGGTACAAGCGCAGCCTTAATGTTGAATTTAAAAACTATTGGGTTTGCTATTGTGTCTAATACATACACCATCTGACTCGTAGAAGAAGTTGTGGCCTCCACACCCATACCAAAACTAACTGTGTTTGTAACAACCGTAGCATCTGCCAACCAATATGAAGCCCTAATGCTGTCGACTGTCGTTGCAGCAGGAACCGTGCCTCCGACGTTTGAAAACAAATCCTTTGCCAAACCCTTCACTACAATAAGACCACCGTTTGCTGCAGTGGCGTTTGTGGTAGCTATAACTGCGCGCAAGTCTTCAATTACATATGCTGTCCCTCCGGCGATCGTACCCGCTGACGCCGCCAAAGTAATAGTCGTATCAGAACCAATTGCGGAAATAATATACCACGTTGAAATCTGTGTCGGGTCTGTTGAACCAAAACCAATACGGTTTCCGACACAGGCTTTATTTGTTTGCCATGTGGTACTCGAACCAGTAACGGCGGTACCAGAAACCGAAACAGTTCCAGGAGAAGAAATAAGGTCATATGTCATTCGAAAGGCACGGATAGTATAGACTGTCGCGGTTGGGAGAGTGACCGTAACAAAACCCTGCCATGTCCACACGGAAGTCCGACGATTAAACAAATACATATTGATACGGCGAGTAACTGCCGCAGCTGCAAGATCAGCAAAAAACACCCAATCAATTTCTGCTGTTGTATTATTTTGCCACTGCATTGCCCAGGGGAAAACGGAAGGTATGGCGGTGGATTGTTCCATTGGACGAGCAACTGCAAGTGGAATGGGGCCTGCGTATGCAGCTTCTCCAGAACCAGCATACTGAGTCATCATGGGTCCAAGACCAAGTTTTGCTGGGTCATAGGAATCAACACCATATCGATATGTTTGCTGTGACCCCATCCTTTGAATTACTGATCTTGTTGCCATGTTTGAATATTAAAAAATTATACTTCTAAATAATCAATGTTTATCTGCACTGTCGTTGTTCCTGAAATTACACAATACAAAACTTCATTCACACCACCCTCAATATAATTTGGATGGTTGTTTGCTCCGTACAAACCACCGGTCTTGGGCGAAACGTATTTTTCATGGTCAGTTCCTCCCGCTGTAAAACGAAAAGAAACCGAGGTTGCGTCTGCACTCAAAGAAAACCTAGACGCGTACACACGAATCTTTTTTCCAGAATCAGGCGTACGAACGTTTCCAGACGCAGAAAGATTTATTGATAACTTCGTAACACCTTGCCCCGTAAGAAGTGCGGATACTGTTTCCTCAGTAGCCGGGCTCACCCGAACATTACTAGCATTTTTCACCCCAACAACACTCGAAGAAGGGGTACTTCCCATCACCAAAGCTGAGGCCTTGCTTGGTAAAATCTGTGAAGCTACAACACCCACACCAGCAACGCCAAGAGCCTTAAGGAAAAATCTTTTATTTCCATCATGTACAACGGGAGCAGTACCCTCCTGACCAGATACTTCGGCCACAACTTCTTTTCCAACAGAAACTGGCAATGATTCAATATCTTTTGTTGAACGAACGAAATGAAAAGAGTACTTATTTGGAATCATAAATAATACCAAAGAATTGTGGTGTGCTTCATACCAAAAAATAATTGATTAGAATAAATTATATCATTTCACAAACAGGAGGGTTTAAAAATATGTGTACAATACCCCGGCAGGTTTGCGAATGTTGCACATGGTGGGTGTTTTAATACAAAGAATTGAGCCCTCGCGGTGAAGCAAGGGCTCAAAGGGGCTAATTTTACATAATAAAAAAAGGCGGTGACATAATGTCATCGCCTCGAGGAAATCATATAACCCGCCGGATAGCGTGCGGTTCACCCACCACACACCATCTCCTTCTCCTTGTTTTCTAATACCTGAGCTCCAAACCAAGCTCTCGAAGCCTATTTTTTACCTCCGACAAGGATACTCGACCAAAATTATTCATCGAAAGAAGTTCTTGCTCAGAACGCAGGACAAGATCTCCAACAGTCTCAATCTTGAATACACTGTCCCTTAGACGACGTATTACTGGCCCACGCAGACCCAAATCAGAAATTTTCATGCCATACTTCCTGGCCATCTCTGGGTCGACAGGCTCACCATTTACTTCGGTCGGCGGAAGGACGGTCGTAACCGTCTTTCTCAGTAAGAATTGAACGAGGACTGACTCACCCTCCTCAAGAACCCCCGAAGTCCCAACGAGCTTGTCGATCTCTCTCTTTGGAAACAGTCCCTCTTCTGTGAAAGAATTTGTTCGTTCGCCATCTATATACTCCTTAAAGTAGTGAACTGGGTAATGCTCTATTATTTACTATAACTTTATATTATTAAAATGTCAAATTTGGGTGCTGTGGTAGAGGATGCTCGCCCTTCCGAGGTTTGGCGAAGGAGGGTTGTGGTTGGGTTTGAACAAAAAAAATGAGCCTCAATTCGTCGAAGCACGCGATAAGGTCTGATTTCACACAATAAAAAAGGACCATGACATCAAAGTCACAGCCCCTTAGTACACTGTCAGAGATTGTCCTAACCTCCCCCCATCCTTACCACATACCATACCATCTTTGCGAGTTCCACCTCTCTTGGCACAGTGGGCTCAAAACTAAGTACCGGCTTATACTTCTCGTACCATTCCAACCGACCTGAACCAGGACCAAAACTCAAGGGATGGGCCATATACGCGATCAGCTCATTGCGGTTTTGAAAAACCACCGCCACAAACGAAGCGAGTTCGAATCTGTATTTCGCGTACGGCATGTCGTAAAGAATGGATGCCTGTTGTTCAGTCAGACCGGACCTTACCCACAACCTGATTGTGCCTGTCCGGAAGATTTTCCGTGTGCGGGCGGAAAGAGGAACGAGGACAAGTCGTCCACAATTCACCATTCCAAACGTTGCGATCCACCTCGCTCCCCAATCACCATTGGCTGGGTAATCGGTTCTGAACTCGTACCCAGAACCAATACCTCCGAGTTGCCCCGCTTGTTCTAAGGCGCACGTGTCGAGATCTGCGACCGATGCGCTACTGAATCCAAGATTTGCAGCTTTTGCAGCTGAGGACGTTCCCATTTCGTTTCCTTTCACCATCAGGGTGAGGTTTGTGATACCGACAAAATATACAAAAGAACTTACTTTTATTTAATACACCTTTTATGTATAAATGTCAATGAATAGTGTGACACCTATACCCTTGGAACACAGTCCCTGCATAGTTAACGCGTGGGATCAAAAAATTATGTCGTTAAGGGGTGATGTGATTTTACGTTTTACCAAATCCGCCCTTGAACCCCATCTGATTAGCAACTATTTACTCCAGTCTTTTGCCCAGCCTCGCATCATTTCTATCTCCTGTGTCTGAGAAGTAACGATGTTTTCGGCAAGCTGCTTCATCTCAGGACGGTTTGTTGAACCCTTAAGCATAACGGCCATCATTACAGCCATTTCATGATGCGGGATCATCTGGCGGATAAATTCTTGATCAAAATCTTTTGCGATTTTAAGTGTGTCTAAATCTCCACTCATGCTACCCATGTGAGTCTGACTGCCTCCCATCATTTGTCCACCCATCATATGTTGGCTTGTAACCGGAACCTCTGTGCCAAACCAATTCTTGTACCACGTTTTCATATCAGTAATCTCCTTTTGCTGTGCAGAAATAATATTGGCTGCGAGGGTTTTTATTTCTGGATGTTTTCCTTTCTCGAGCGCAAGTTTTGCTATTTCGATTGCACCCTCATGGTGCGGGATCATTTGTTCGATAAAATGGCGGTCAATATTGCCCATCATGTGGCTATTACCGACTATGCCGTTATTCATCATTCCCTGACCTCGAAACAAAACTGGTGAAATAAGTAGGCCCAAGACGAGACCGACAATTCCGCCAATGACTAATGATTTGTTGTTCATAATTTATATATCAGACTGATTGATAATTATTTTAATAAATAACCCCTATCACTTTTGAGCAAGCTTATAAATTTTCAGAATTTCTTCCGTCGCTTTCTTTTCCTTACCATGCTTCATCTGGTGAATTACATGGGTCGACAAATGATTCTCTAGAATAAGATCTTCAACTCCTGACAATGCTTCTTTTATCGCCGATGCCTGAGTAATGATGTCGATGCAGTACTTCTCTGTCTCAACCATTGCCTGCAGCCCCTTAACCTGACCCTCGATAATTTTCAGCCTTCGTATGGCTTTATTTTTTATTTCTACTTTCATATCTCTATGATACCCCTAGGGGGTATTCTTGTCGATACGACAAAAACCAGGCCCTGTGCCTGGTTTTTCGTTGTCTGGGGTGCTGGTTGGGTGGGTTTAGAACTATTTTGAGGGAAGGAATGATGCGACGATTTATATTCCCTTAGTTAACCACAACGCCTGCCAATAAATTCTTCATCTCCTTTGGGTTATGCAAAACAATAATCTTTTTATCCTGCCTACATTGTTCAATGATTCGATAAATTTCCACTCTCGGAAAGTTCCAAATATATCTTAATACTCCCCATTTTTCTTTTAAATAGGAGCCTGCCGACTCGCCTCTCTCTCTATTAAAATCTTTAAAAGACCGCTTCAAAAATCTCCAGCATACGATCTTTTTTGATAAGTCTAAAAACACAACTGTGTCTGCTTTCGCAATTCGATTACCAATTGTTTTGACGAAATTTCCATCAATAACCCATTTATCTCCTTCCATCAATTCATTTTGTTTGTTTATGAAATCTTCTTTAGGTAATGTCTGCCAATCATCAAGATGATAAACCTGAATACCAAGTTTTTCACCCAACTTATTAGAAAGGGTTGTTTTTCCAGATCCAGGACAACCAATAACAATTATCTTGTTCATAGAAATAAATTATACTCGGTTTGAATCGATTTTACAGCTCAAATAAAAGCTAATTTAGGAAAATTCTCACTAGGGCCGTGGTGGAAGATGTTAGAACTGGGTTTGAGCGTAAAAACGATGCGACCATCTACATTCCTACATTTTACCCCACTCTCTGATTCACTATTTCGTAATAATCCTAATGCAAAATCGTCTTCCTGGTTGAAGTTTCCTCTATCCCCTGTTTTAGTTGACTAATGCAGGTAAGGAGGTATATTAGGTACATACACGCCCCAGCTAGCCGCAAGGTCCGCTGGGGTTTTGCGTTATTTACTGCTAAAATACCCGCACATGAATACTATTTTACTTACCGACGGAGAAAATCTGAAGGGCAAAATCAAGGTTGTTTTCAAAGAAAATCATAAAGAAAAACTTTATCTGGATGAAGCGACAGCTTTAGTTGCTCATCAAGAAAGCTTTGCACTTTTGGTAGGACTTCCATCAACACATTTTTGTCGTGATGCATAATAACGAAATCATCGGCATAGCGGATGTAGTATCTCAATTTAAGTCTGTGTTTTATAAACTGATCGAATTCATTCATGTATACATTC
>Ga0105049_10000265_pt1 | contig 55011 bp, 51 predicted proteins | sample MAT06_FD_78087 | JGI IMG/M metagenome (GOLD analysis project Ga0105049, IMG submission 78087) | Freshwater microbial communities from Lake Fryxell liftoff mats and glacier meltwater in Antarctica - MAT-06 | ecosystem: Environmental > Aquatic > Freshwater > Ice > Liftoff microbial mat | place...
AAACATCGAACCCCACGGCGCGCGTCGCATGGCGTCCAGTACTTGCAGAATGGCCCGCGGCGTGACGTAATCATGTCGCGACAGGCCGCTGCCGTCACGGTAGGCCACATGTTCCGCTGCAACACCCAACTGCGTGAGCGTGCGTGCGGCGAGCGCACGGGCGCTATCCGCATGCCCACTCCCCGTACCAACCAATCCCGATGTCCTGAACAACAATTCCGCGATCTGATTCTGCGACGGCTTCATCAAGCGGGGCAACACATCGCGCATCGGCACAGATTCAAGCACCACCAGCGTGTCGGCGCCGCGCGACTTCACGGGGCCGCGAGCGACGGGGGTGCGCAAGGGCAGAGTGAGCCCGCCATCCACGCGCATCCCGCGTGCAGCGAGTCGCTCCAGGAGTGCCGCGCGATACGCATCGGCTGGATGGCGATACGCCGTCGACACGCGCGCACTATCGCCAACCGCCACCGTCCCCGTCACGACGAGCGTCTGCGCCGTAGAATCGTATGCCACGTCGATGCGCGCGCCGGTGTCAGACGGCGCACGCGTTCGCGCCTCGACACGCAACGCAGGGTAGCGCGTGGTTGGCGTGCGCGACACGGTCACGGGCGCTTTCGACGATCGTCCGCCGCGCACCACCAGCCGCAACAATCCCTCGTTGAACACCAGCTCATCGACAACAGCACCCGACGGCGTATCCTGATCATCGATCTCCCAGCCAAAGCCCGATGTAAGGCCAGGAAAGGCGTCGCCATCGGCAAGTACATGTCCCGTGATGCGACGAATACCGCGCGCACGGAGTGCCGCGACGATCGGGTCGAAGGCCGACAGGGCATCGCCACCACGCAACGAGTCGCTGACGCTGGGATCGCCGCTGCCCACCACCACAAGATCGCCGCGGAATACGTTGCCGCGCTGTGTGCCACGCAACAGCACCGGCGTGCGCCAGCGATACTCCGGCCCTAAAACCTGCAACGCAACGGCCCCCGTCAGCAGCTTTTGGTTTGACGCGGGCATGAAGAGCTTATCGGCATCATGCGAGTAGAGCGTGTCCCCGGTCGTCGCGTCGACGATCAACAGCCCCCATCGCGCATTGCGCCAGAGTGGCGTGCCCAACGCGGAATCCGCGACGTGCTGCAGCAGTGCGCGGGCAGACGGTGCGCGAGTAACCTCGGCGGCCGGCATGGCAACCGGGGTCATCGTGGGCGCGACAGGCTCGGGCCGATGTCCTTCGGTGGGCGCCGGCACGACGGCGCGGCCGGCGCAAGCGCCGAGCGCGCCGAAGCTCATGGCCACGAGTGAACGACGGTGCGCCGATCGCCTCATGCGTCCACCTCGTAGCTGCTGCTCAGGGTTGCGTCTTCGGCGAGGTGGACGCGCACCACACGTGCCGTTGTGTGCGACAACGCAACCTGCACCCGGTCGCAGATGAAACGCGCCAGATTTTCACCCGTCGGGATCAGCTTGCCGTCAGCGAATTCCGTGACGTCCATGTTGATATTCTTATGATCGAAGCGGTCGCGCACTTCCCGTTGCAACACGCGATCGAGAAACCCGAGGTCGACAATAAAGCCTGTTTCTTCATCCACCGGTCCGGCCACCGTGACGTCGCACGTGTAGCTGTGCCCATGGTAGTGCACGTGCGCGCACGCACCAAAGACATCGGTGTTCTCGGCGTCACTCCAATCCGGGCGACGATAGCGATGCGCGGCGGAAAACAGCACGCGACGGGTGAGCGTGGATCGTGGCATGTGCTATTCCACGGGTTACTTGAAGATCGGCACAGACACACCAGCCGTAATGCCGACGTTGCGCCGCCAGATCGTTCGATCCTGAGTATTCGTCAGGATCGATGTGCCGTCGGTCGCCTTCACAAAGTAGCGGTCGGGGTATTCGTACTGCCACATGGCGTTGGTCAGGTCAACGCGAAACCGCACGCCCGATGCCCGGATGTATCGCAGCGCCAGTCCATACGTGAGCGCAAACTTGACGCCGAACTGGTAGCTGCCACTGTCGATCTTCGCGAAGTCAGTGACCACGCCAACGCCACCAGACACCGACGGAATCAGATGCCGCCACGACTTCTTACCGGTCAAGGCGATATCGAGGCCGCCGTCAAACATATGCATCGTCGAGCCGGGCGTACCGGTCACGCGTTGCGGAAGGTTCGCCGCCGGAGCCAGGAGTGTTCGGGTCGTTGGGGCGAGCGTGTACCGTGCGTAGAGCAGCGCCGGCCCACCAACCGCCGCTTCGTACGTCAACTGCCCGAAGGCCGCCGACTTCGGAGCAACACCTGCGATGTCACGACGAAGACCCAGCCACCCAACACTCAGCGACACGGATTGGCCAAGCTTGACATCTTCGAAAGGACTCTTGTCCGGTCGATACCCAACCTGTGCGTGAAGCAGCAACGGACACAGCGCAACGCTCATGGCACACAGCGCCACCCCAACGGACCGACCCAGGAGCGGCGAGCGAACGGATGCGAGAGACATGAACATTCAGGGGGATACGGAAGGAGAAAGGTCGCGCAGATCGCGGCCGGTCATCTCAGGAGGACAGACCAGGCCTAACAAGCCGAGGGCCGTCGGTCCAACATCACAAAGGGCGCCACCGCCGCGCAGTGGCGCCGTCGCGGCAGGGTCGAGGACCACGAGCGGCACCGGATTGGTGGTGTGTGCCGTGTGTGGCTCACCGGTCACAGGATCGACCATGACGTCCGCGTTGCCATGGTCGGCCGTGATGATCAGTCGCGCACCGCTCGCTTGTGCGGCGGCGAGAATGCGCCCAAGGCAGGCGTCAACGGTTTCCACCGCTTTGATCGCGGCAGGAATTGAGCCGGTGTGCCCCACCATGTCCGTGTTGGCAAAATTGCACAGCACAAAGTCGTGCGTGTGCTGCACCAACGCATCGCATAAAATGTCGCACACTGCCGAGGCGCTCATCTCCGGCTGCAAATCGTACGTGGCCACCTTGGGGCTGGGCGCCATGTGGCGCTCTTCGCCGGCGAACGGCTCGTCGCGTCCGCCGTTAAAGAAAAACGTCACGTGCGGATACTTCTCCGTCTCGGCGACGCGCAGTTGCGTCAACCCCGCGTCGCTGATCACCTCGCCAACCAAGTGCTGCAGAGACTGCGGTGCGAACGCGACGGGGAACGGAAACGCATCGTCATACCGTGTCATCGTCACCACGCTGACCTTTGGTCGCGGTCCCGTATCAAATCCGGTAAAGTCCGGCGCGGTGAGCGCGCGCAGCGTTTGCCGCATGCGATCAGACCGGTAGTTGAAGCAGATCACCGCGTCGCCATCGCGGAGCGTAGCACGCGGTGCGCCCTCGGCATCGGCCATCACCATCGGCGGAATGAACTCGTCGGTCGTTCCAGCGTCATACGCCTGTTGCACCGCCACCATCGCGTCCGCGGCTGTCGTGCCTTCTCCATTGAAGGCGGCTCGATACCAGGCGCCCGTGCGCTCCCAGCGATTATCACGATCCATCCCGAAATAGCGTCCCGACAGTGAAGCCAGCGTGGCCCTGCCGTCTATCACGCGCAGCGTTTCGCTCAGGAATGCCAGCCCACTTTTGGGCGGTGTGTCGCGGCCATCCAGCATCGCGTGCAGGGCGATGCGTGGTACCTGCTCACGAGTGGCCAGGTCAACGAGCGCAAACACATGCTGGTCGAACGCGTGCACACCGCCGTCACCCAACAGTCCGACAAGGTGCAAGGTGCCGCCGTTCTCGCGTGCGGTACGGCAGGCCGCGAGTAGCGCGACGTTCGAGAAAAAGCCACCACTTTCGATCGCCGCCGTGATGCGCACGAGGTCTTGCATCACGACGCGCCCGGCGCCGAGATTCATGTGACCGACTTCGCTGTTACCCATCTGTCCGTCGGGAAGTCCAACGGCGCGACCCGACGCGTTCAACAACGTGCGCGAGGGATGTGACCAGATCGAATTCCAATGCGGCGTGTCGGCAAGCAGAATGGCGTTCGCGGTGCGATCTTCCCGATAGCCCCACCCATCAAGGATGATCAGCGCGACAGCACTTTTGATGTGGAGCGGCATCCGAGCGGAATAAAGGAAACGAGCGAGAAGGCAGCAGTGGTTCGCCGCGCGTAGACGAATCTACCGCCGCACGCCAAACGACACCAAGCACTGCACCACGTGAACCATCGGATTGCCGTCGCCCGCTCGACCAGCCATGTGGTCTCGATCGGCGAGAATCGCGTCTGGTACAAGCTCGGAGACAGCGCCTGATGTTGGCCGACGGGAGCCAAATCCCCGTCGTCGGGAATGAGGTGGTTCGCAAAGACGCCGAAGGGATACCCAGCCCCTGGGCACTTGGCGGCTTTCGGCTCTACCTCGTCGACGCCTATGCCCTCCACGGAACGAATGCGCCGTCCAGCGGCTTGCGGGCAGTGAGCCACGGATGGGTCCGGTTGCGGAACCTGGACATCGCCGCGCTGTACCAGATGATGGACCTAGCCACTCCGGTCTACATCTACTGATTCTGCTATATTTCACGGATAAGGCTGCATAGACTGTCACAGAAACAGCTATCGCGCTCCTGTCTTGTTCGTCTCTCTAGGTCACTGCGCTGGGCAAAGTCACCTGCCGCGAGTCTCCTCGACCTCTTCAATCGGTGTCGTCATCGAACATTTTCGCCTTTTTATGAAGCTGGCGTCAACGCCGCGGCTGCTTGGTCCAGCACGACTGCGTCGAGGCGTCGCCGCGGTCGGCGCGTGCGCGGTGGTTGGTCTGGGTCTACTGCTCATCCCGGGTGCCTCCACCGCGACGGCGAGCGTAGTGCCTGACGTCGCGGCGCCGGTCGTGCCGCCGTCGTTGTTGGATTCGCTGCGTGGTCGCAGTCGTAAGCTGCGCGCCCGCTTCGTCAGCCCGGCCCGTCCGGGATCGATCGCCATTCTGCGTCGGTTATTTGGCGAAGACGCCGACGCTCGTGTGGGTGTCCATACGGCGCAGCCGGAAGCGACGGCCGCCGTATCGAGTGCCTTCCACTTCATCACGATGCGGCCCTTCAGCGACAAAGTGCAAGGGCGCATTGGCACGTATCGCATCGGCTTCTTTCCCAACGAGCGCGCGACCGGCGCTCCGCAGTTGGTCAAGCCCGACGGGTTCGTCGAAGTCACGCTCGACAATCAGGACACGCCCGTCTCCGATCATTTTCGACTTCGCGATTTCCTCACGCATGATCAGGGGAGCGTCTGGCCGAAGTACCTCGTGCTTCGCGAGCCGTTGGTCGACAAGCTTGAACTGGTGATCGACGAATTACGTGCTATGGGTGTTGCGGTTGGCGGCATGCGGGTGATGTCGGGTTTTCGCACCCCGCAGTACAACGCGCTGGGCGTGAACGGCGGCGGCCGCGTGAAGGATAGCCGTCACCAGTTTGGCGACGCCGCCGACGTGTACGTGGTCAACGGCTCTGGCGACCGCATGAGTGATCTCAATCGCGATGGACGCGTGGATACGCGCGACGCGAAAGTCCTCGCCATGGCTGCGGAGCGCGTTGAACGCGAGCATCCCGACTTGGTGGGCGGCATCGGGATCTATCCGGCCACCAACGCGCACGGTCCCTTCGTGCACATCGATGTGCGAGGCAGAGCCGCGCGTTGGGGGGGCATGTGATACGCCATACGGCGTTTATTGCCTGCGGCGTGGCAGCCATTGTTGCCGCCGTCGCCTATCAGCCGCCCACGGAACTCTTGGCGGGCTCATCAGCCGCCAGCGCCAGCAATAGTGTACCGGTCGTCGAGGCGGGGGATAGCGCCAGCGGCGTGAGCGGTGAAGTCAAAATGCGCTTTGTGCGTGCTGGCGAGCGGGTCGCGTTCCCGCTTACGGTGCGCGGAGGCGCCGTCGGATTCACCTATCAGTGGATCAAGGTCGGCGGAACGGAATCGGGCGATGTGTCCCGGCCGCTCGACGGCGATACACTCCTCGTACCGCTCGAAGCGGGATTCTATGAGTTGGTCGTCACACGATCCGGGATCGCGCAGCGCATCAGCGAGCCACGCCTCGCGGTGATGGTGCCGTTTGAACTGAAGCTTGGCGCGTCGTTGAACGGCTATCAAATAGGACGCTATCCATCGGAGTGGTCGCCCAACGAACAGGGCGAGCATCCTGCAGGTTTTACCGAGGTGCACGCCGATCAGCTGGATCTGCCACTCTCGCGCCATCTCACGATACGCCACTTCGTGACGCACGATCGACAAACGATGTGGCCCAAGTACGTGGCGATCGACCCTCGCGTGCTCGACAAGATCGAACTCGTGCTCAGCGAGCTCGCACGCCGTCGTGGAGAAGAGCGCATGGACTTTGACCTCGAAGTGCACAGCGGCTTTCGTACGCCGTTACACAACGCCGGCGTCGAAGGATCAGCACGTGACTCGCGGCATCTCTATGGAGACGCCGCCGACATCGCGATCGATGCCGACGGCGATGGGAAGCTGACCATATTCGATGCCTATCGCGTTGAGTCGGCCGTCGACTGGATCGAACGGGTGCACCCTGAACTTGCCGGCGGGCTTGGTGTCTACAGCAGTCATCGCTTCGCCACGCCCTATTGCCATATCGACGCGCGCGGCGAAAGAAAGCGCTGGCGCGGCTGAATCAGACGCCGCGCGCCCGTCGTACGGGTAGCGAACGGAGACCGTGTGTGCTCGCTCGACTTTCGGAGGCAGTGTGAACCCATACGTACGCGATCGCATACATCGCAAACTTGAAACGCTCAGCGATGAGCGCCTGTATCAGGTACTCGACTATGTCGAGTTCATTGAAGCGCGGTACGCGGAGAAGCCGGCAACGCCCGTCAACGTGCTGCAGCGCTTCGCTGAGGGCGTTGAGGACAAGCTGCGAGCCGGTGGCTTGGCCGTCTCGACGATCAGCGAGACCATGGGACTCCTCAATCGCGCCGTCGGCGTCCTGAACAACGTCACCCAAGCCACGATGACCGTTGCTGGTGACGTGGTGACCGCCGCAAGGACGGCGGTTGATCAGGTCGGAGCGCCCGTGCCCCCGGCGCCCGCGCCCCCCGCCGCGAACGGAACAACGTCGCTCCCCTCAACGTCTCCCCCGTCCATCCCGAATGTACCACAGCCGCCTCGCACACATGGCACGTGAACGACAGGAAGATCGTGACGCCGGGCGCCCGGTCCGCGGGCTGTTCACCGGGCGTGGACGTGCCGATGGTGCGCCGCCAGCGGCGCCCGACGTCTCCTCACGTCGCCCGCTCCGCAACGTGTCGCCCGACGACGCGCTCGACCAGCAGCGAGCCGACGATCGTGACGACGACCTCGACGACGACCTCGACGACGACCTCGACGACGACCTCAAGGACCACCGTACCGAGGATGTTCGCACCCTGAGAGGCGCCAAACGGCAACCGAACTCAACGCGCGGTGGTCGGTCCGCGCGGTCCGTACCCAGTGACGACGATGACATGGGACCACGGACCGGCGCAAAGCGCTCGCTGCTCGGCGCCATTCGGCAGATTCCAGACTACGTCCGTCTGTTGCTCGGACTGATGCGCGACTCCCGGGTGTCGCGGTTTGATCGGTTGCTCGTGCTCGCGGCGGCGGCGTATGTCGTCTCGCCACTCGACTTCATCCCCGACGTCATCCCTTTTCTGGGGCAGGTCGACGACGTCTTCCTGATTGTGCTTGCCCTGCAGCGGTTGGTCGAGAATGCCGGTCGGAAGGTGATCACGGACCACTGGCGAGGTAATCTTGATGAGGTGTCTGAAGTAAACCTGATCGGGCTGATCAGTGCCGCGGGGTTCTTCCTTCCTGATGGAATCCGTCGTAAGCTGCGTCGAATGGCAGGCGGCAAGCGGTAGACGCTGGACTCTCCGCGTGCCGCCGTCTATGCTTCAAGATGGCACCCTCATCAGCTGAATCTTCGCAGGACACCACGAAAGACACCACGCAGCCCGCCGTCGGCATTTCAGCCGGTCGCGGGCTTTCGCGTCTCGACCTCGATGGCGCCGCACGTGGCCCATCGTCCCGTATCCGGGACGATCTCGCGCTCACCTTCGATGACGTCCTCCTCGCCCCGCGTCACGCGCTCACGCATCCGCGCGAGGTCAGTATTCGCTCGCGTTTTACGCGCGGGATCGCGTTGAATGTCCCGCTGGTGTCGGCCGCCATGGATACCGTCACGGAAAGCGAGATGGCGATTATGATGGCGCGTTCCGGCGCGATCGGCGTGTTGCACAAGAACATGTCGATCGACCGGCAAGCCGCGGAAGTGGATCGTGTCAAGCGATCGGAGAGTGGCATGATCCTCAATCCGATCACCTTGTCGCCAACCGCATCCCTGCGCGAGGCGGTATCGCTCATGATGCGCTTCAAGATTTCTGGTGTACCGATTGTGGGTCCCAACGGGAGTCTGGTCGGCATTCTGACCAATCGCGATCTGCAGTTTGAACGTGACCTCGACCGCCCGTTGAGCGAGGTCATGACCTCAGAAGACTTGGTCGTCGCCCCGGTCGGAACGACGTTGGAAGACGCCGAGCGTATTCTGGGCAAGCATCGCATTGAGAAGTTGCCAGTGGTGGACGAACACGGGGTGCTGAAGGGATTGATCACCGTGAAGGACATTCACAAGCGGCGTCAGTTCCCCGACGCCAACAAGGACCAGCATGGGCGACTCCGCGTGGCCGCCGCAATCGGTGCCGGCGGCGACTATCTCGACCGTGCACGCGCGTTAATCCAGGCGGGTGTCGACGTGATCGTTATCGACACGGCGCACGGCCACAGCGACGGGGTGCTCCAGGCAACGGCACGCGTGCGAGAGGCGTTCCCGGAGGTGCAGCTGGTCGCCGGCAATGTGGCCACCCGCGCCGGTGCCGCGGCGCTGGTGGAGCGTGGCGTGGATGCGGTGAAGGTTGGCGTTGGACCTGGGTCGATTTGTACCACGCGTGTCGTGACCGGTGTCGGTGTGCCGCAGCTCACGGCGGTGATGGACGCCGTCGAAGGAGCAGGGGATGTGCCGGTGATCGCTGACGGTGGTGTGAAGTATTCCGGCGATATCGTGAAGGCGCTTGCCGCTGGCGCTTCAAGTGTCATGATGGGGTCGATGTTGGCCGGCACCGAAGAAAGTCCCGGCGAGTCGTTTCTGCTGGAAGGACGTCGCTTCAAGATGATCCGCGGCATGGGATCGTTGTCTGCTATGCAAGACGGCAGCGCTGATCGCTACTTCCAGGACGGCGAGATGTCGCCCAAGAAGCTGGTGCCTGAAGGCATTGAGGGTCGGGTGCCGTACAAGGGCCCTGTTGGCGATGTGCTCTTTCAGATGATCGGGGGGTTGCGCAGCGGCATGGGATACGTAGGCTGCGGCACCATTGATCAACTTCGAACGGATGCGGAGTTCGTGCGTATCACGACAGCAGGCCTCCGTGAGTCGCACCCGCACGACGTCACCATCACCCGCGAAGCTCCGAACTACTCGCTGTAACAGCGGCGCCTGGCAGTGGCCGCACTCCCCCTAGCACACCCAACCGGTCGATGATCGAACCAGCCCTTCTTCGTATGGCTCCCGCCGACCTTGTCGCCGTGCCGTCGGCGCGTGCCGCCGCTATCGAAGCGCTGGCGGCGCAGCTCACGCCAGGAATGACCGTCGCACTGTCCACGCACATCAACGCCGATGGCGACGGGTGCGGATCGGAAGCGGCCTTCGCACATCTGATGGCACAGCGTGGCGTACACTGTCGCATTGTCAACCCCACGCCGTGGCCGACCATGTTCGATTTCCTGCTGGAAGGCGGGATCGACAATGCGAGTCCGCGTGGGGCGGCCGCGCTGGAAGGCATTGACGCCATGGTCGTCCTGGACATCAATGACGTGCGCAGGCTGGGCGCGTTGGCCGACGCCGTGCGTGGGTTAACGGTACCCGTTGGCGTGATTGATCATCACGTGGCGGGCGACGATGCGATCAGCGATCTCCTGGTCGCGGACACGACGTCGTGTGCGACCGGAGAGTTGATCTTTGACGTGGCCACGACGCTGGGCCTAGAGATCACGCCGCTGGTGGCACGGGCGCTCTACTGTGCCATTCTCACCGATACGGGCAGTTTTCGGTTTAGTAATACCTCACCGCGTGCACACGCCATCGCTGCCGTGTTGCTGAGCGCTGGAGTGGATCCGGAAGAGATGTATCGGCGCATTTACGCGCAGGTGAGCGTGGGGCGGATGGAGTTATTGCGTGACGCGCTGGGTTCGCTTGAAGTAGACGCGCCGCTGGGACTCTCCTGGATCTCCGTTGAGGCGGGCGTGATGGATCGCTATGACGTGACCAGCGAAGAGCTGGACGGCATCGTGGAGCATCCTCGCAGCATTGTCGGCACGCGGCTGGCGCTCTTTTTCCGGGACCTTGGCTATGGCAAGGTCAAGGTGTCATTCCGCAGTACCGGTGCGGTCGATGCGCAGCGGTTGGCACGGACCTATGGCGGCGGTGGTCATACCAAGGCCTCGGGCGCTTTGTTGACGGGATCATTGCACGAGATACGCACACGCGTCGTGGCGGACGCGCGTGCGTATCTGAACACGGGGACGTTGCCAAGTGCCGAGCGCGCGGGCGGTTAATGCTCACGCAAAGGCGTGCCGACTGCGTTCGTCACTTCTCTTTTACCGGTGGCGCAATGCGTGACGGCCGAAGGGCGACAACCCATGATACCTCTGGCGCGATGCCCGCCGCGTAGAACGTCCCATCTGCTCCGATGGTCGTCCCCGTGAAAGGCTGGGGCAGTTTGCGTGAATAGAGATAGCGACCGCTCGAGATCAAGTAATAGTCCAGGAGCCGAAAGGGGTCGCGCTTGGTACTCCCGGCCGAAACGATCAACGTATCACCGATTTGCTGCGCGCCGCGCGCAATGGGATCAGTTGTGGCTTTTTGTACCACGCTATACACCGCGGTTGTTCGCTGCTTTTCCAGGACTTTGGCTGCTACTTCGACGACTGCCTTCGCTCCGGCCTCGATGTACGCGTGTCGGACCGTCGTGCCGTTCGCAGTCATAGTGTGCCAGGTGGCACCGTAGCGGGGGACAATCGCGCAGAGGCCGGCTGGCGAGGGGCCAGCAAGGAAAGCGGAGGCCCCGAACGTCGGCGCGGCGGAATCGGCAGGGTCCCCTGGCAGGGAAAAGCGCCTGCTGACCTTGCCACTGCTATCGGAAAGTGTAATCGCGCGGAGTCGTCCGGTATTTTTCACGAGAAGCTTCGCTCCCGACAGTGCACAGGCTCCTTCAACGCCTGCGGCGCTCGGTATCGGCATATCCCATTTCAGCACGCCGCTGGGAGAGAACATGGTGAGGCGGGCGTTTCCGCCGTCGAGAATGCCAAACCGCTCTTGATCGCGCAGCAGCATCACCGGTTGCTTGAACTCGCCGGGTCCCGAGCCGCTCGCTTTCATGAGCCGTTTCGTTGCTCCATCGGCAGAGGACAGCAAGTGGACTTCGCGCGTGCCGAGGTCAAGTACTGCGACGACGCTATCGACGGCAACGAGCTTACGAGGCTCGACGAAGAGATCTTCCTCATTGAACCCCCCGCGACGCCATTTTACCACCCAGAACGAATCGGCGGCAAAGGTGCGGCCGTCGGCCCGGGCAGCGGGTGCCGAGGATCGAGGTTTGGACTGCGCAGGCACCGGCTGACCCAACGTGGTGCAGGCCACGATCAGAACAAGCGTGCGGGCGAGAACGCGCTCGCCGGTCAACGGGGCGAGCCTACAACGAGTGGCGATGCTCAGAGTCATTCACAGTTCCTCGATCCAGGTGAGTCCTTCGATGATGCGGCGGAGTCCTGCGACCTCGCGAGATGACCGCGGGCTTTGGGTGGCAAGTCGAACACGACCCGCTTGGTCGAGCACGATCAGTGCCGGTGTACTGGTGTGTCCGAGTTGCCGAAGACTGCGGAGGAGGGAGGGTGACGCAAGACGCAGCGGCACGCGTTGCGCCCACGCCGGGAGCAGGCCGCGAATCACTGTCGAATCGTTGGCGGCTCCAACGAACCAGATCACATTCAACTGAAGCGCCTCGCGCACGGGACCACGGTGCAAGAGGTGCAGCATGCGCAGGTTTCCGGTACAGTCGGCAGCTTGCAGCAAGAAGCCGGTGCGAATTTTGGAGCGTTCACGGTCGCTGGGCAAGGTCGGCGACGCGGCCTGGATAGAGTCGGCGATGGTTTGCGGTGGGGCCACTTGTGCGGCAACGCCGACAAGCAGCCCCACGACCATGGCGCACATCCATGCGATATATGCGCGCGCATGGTTCATCATCAGTCGCACATCTCGCCGAAGTTTCCTTCGTCGTCATGGCCGCCACTGCGGCTGCTGGTGCCACCAGGCCCACTTCCCGGGCCTTCTCGGATGGTGCAGCTATTGCTGGTCCTGGTATCCTTGTAGAGATTCCGAACGCCGACGTTCTTGCACTCATACCGGCCAACGGAGATGCCGCCGCCGCGCGTGAGTGGATTGATCTGAATGTCAAACTTGAAGGCGCAGTGCACGATGTTTTCAGAGCCACATTCATGCATGGTGCCGGGTCCGCACGTAGTAGACGTGACGTCGCCCGGCAGCGCTTGGGCAAGAGCGCCGGAGACTTCGAGGGTGGCCGTGGCAAAGAGCACGGCAATCGCACCGAACAGGGTGCGCGAAAGGGTGTTGGTCATAAAATCCTCGGGATCTATCCGTGAAGTGGAGCGCGGCGAATCCGCGCTCCGGCCCCCGTTCCTGCGCGACCTCCTGCGCTGGCACCGTTGGCAACAACAGGATAGCGCGAGACCGTCAGCGAATCGTCACCCAAACCCCGCACGCCCCATCCTCAGCCCGCAGAAGGCACACCCTCACAAGCTGTAAGCAGCGACGGCGGGCGCTCGCCAGCCAGGGCGGCACGATGCGCCCGCCCTACTCCCGACTCCCTGCTGTCTACTATCATCCACCTATGACTCTTCAGGAAAAAATCTCCACGGCCCTCTCGGCCGTGAACAACCCGCGTACCGGCGCCGACGTCCTGGCCGCCGAGATGGTGCGTGACATCGCGACGACCGTCGACGGGAAAGTGCGCCTCACGCTCATGCTGGGTGCCACAGACGACGCCACGCTGGTCCGCGACGTCCGGCAGGCGATCGAGGCCATCCCCGGCGTCGTCGATGTCCGGGTCGACGTTCGCGATCCGGCGCAGGCGAATCCAGCACCGACGCCAGCGCGGCGTTCGCTCCCCGTGATGGATGCGGCACCGGTCGCAAAAGCGCCGCCCAAGGTACCCGAACCAGTGCAATACCCCAACCTCGGCCGTATCATTGCCATTTCATCGGGCAAGGGCGGGGTAGGTAAGAGCACGGTCGCCGTCAATCTCGCGATCGCGCTCGCCAAGCAGGGTAAGCGCGTCGGCATCATGGACGCCGACATTTACGGCCCCAATCTGCCGCTCATGCTCGGCGTTGACGCCGCACCGCCGGTGCGCGACGACAAGATCATTCCCCTTGAAGCGCACGGCATCAAGGTCATCTCGATCGGGTTCCTGATCGAGCGCGATCAGCCGGCGATCTGGCGCGGTCCGATCGTCATGAAAATCATCACGCAGTTTTTGCGCGATGTCGCGTGGGGGCAGCTCGACTATTTCCTCGTCGATATGCCACCAGGGACCGGTGACGCGCAGCTCTCCCTCGTGCAAGCCACCCAGGTGCATGCGGCCGTGATCGTGACGACACCGCAGCAGGTGTCGGTGGGCGACGCGCTGCGCGGCGTGAAGATGTTTGAGCGGACTGCGGTCCCGGTACTTGGCATTGTCGAGAACATGTCGTACTTCGAGAACCCCGAAACGGGGAAACCGATTGCCGTGTTCGGCACCGGAGGCGGCGCGCGATTGGCCGAAGAGTGTGGGCTGCCATTACTTGGCCAGGTGCCACTCGACCCGCGCATTCAGGAGGGCGGTGACTCCGGCCGGCCGATCGTCGTGGCGGAGCCCACATCGAAGGCCGCCAAAGAGATGGAGCGGATTGCCGTGCGCGTCATGGAAGGCATCGCTGAACGGTATCCCGTCTGAGCGCAGAACCGAATGCGCCGATCGGCGCGCTGATCAGCGAGCCTCTACCGCAAACGATTCGCCGCGTCGCACTTCCTGCGATCGCGGCGAATCTGTTGATGACCACTTTTCACACCGTCGACACGTTCTGGATTGGCCGCTACCTCGGTGCCGATTCGCTCGCCGCCGTGACCGCGAGCATCTTCTGGATCTGGCTGGTCATCTCGATTGGGGAAATGGTCAGCATCGGCGTCGATGCGGTTGCCGCACGTCGTCATGGTGAGCAGCGGCCGCGTGAAGCGGCGCATACCGTTGGTGACGGTGTGGTGTTCGGCGGCGCGTTGGGGTTTGTGGTAGCGCTCGTCGCGCCCATCGTGATGACGTCGCTGTTCGCCATCATGCGAACGAACGACGCCGTCACGGCGATCGGCGAGCACTATCTTGGCTCCTACCTGCTCGGCATGCCGCTGATCTTCGCGTTCTTCGCCGTCGATGCGGCATTCCGCGCAGCGGGTGATACCAAAACGCCACTTTACATCCTGCTTTGTACCGTGAGCATGGGCATGGCGCTTGATCCCCTGTTGATACTTGGCGCCGGTCCCATTCCCGCCATGGGCGTGCGCGGTGCGGCGTTGGCGACCATCGTGCCACGCGGCGTGGCCTGCTTGCTCGGCGTGTGGCTGCTGCACAAACGAGGCATGATCACGCTCGCTGCGCCACGATTGGCCGTGTGGTGGAAGATCGCGCGCATTGGCGCACCAGCCGCAACCACTGGCGTCGTGTTCAGCTTTATCTACGTGATCCTCACGCGTACCACTACGCAGTTCGGTACACCGGCGCTCGCCGCTCTTGGTCTCGGATTTCGCGTCGAGAGCATCGTGTACGTGGTATCGGTCGGTGCCGGTGCTGCCGTCGCCGCCATCGTTGGACAGAGTTTAGGAGCAGGCGATACCGAACGCGCGCGTCGTGCTGGATGGAGTGCGGTGCGATTCGTGAGTGTGATCGGTGCGGTCATGGCGCTCATCACCATGCTGATGCCCGAGACACTCGCGTCGTTGTTCACCACCGACGCCGCCGTTATCGCCGAGGCTGCGCGATATCTGCGTATTGCGGCGTTCTCGCAGCTGTTTCTTGGCGCGGAAGTGGTGCTGGAGAGCGCGATGGGCGGAGCAGGGTGGACGTTGCCACCGATGCTCGGCAGTACGGTGATCACCGTACTGCGAATTCCGGTTGGCGCGTGGGCAGCGACGCAGTTTGGCACGACGGGATTGTGGTGGACGTTGGCACTGACGGCGGCGGCGCGTGGGGTGCTGATGGCGCTGTTGTGGAGCAGTGGACGGTGGAGGAAGGTGGCGGTGTAACGGGTGTGCGGGTTGCCGAGCGCACACCAGCTACCGCGGAATGCGTCAGGACCTACGGGTCATGTGGCCTCCAAAAAGGGTCCTGACGTACCAATGCTCGGTCTACTCGGTGTGCGCGTTTGATGCGTTGACATCAACAAAACAGTTTATTAGCATCATTCATGCGCACCACCATTGATCTCGACGAATCGCTGCTCACCCGGCTGCGCGACCTGGCGCACAGCGAGGGGGTCTCCTTTCGAGCCGTCCTGCATCGCACCATTCTGCGTGGGCTCGAGCCGTCACTGCCTGTGCGAGAGGTCGTGTATGAAACACGCACCTTCAACATGGGCGCTGTCCGAGAGGGGATCAGTCTCATCAAGGCACTCCAACTCGCCGGCGACCTTGAGGACGAGGAGATCGTGCGCAAAATGACGCAAGGCCGCTAACCACGTGATCGTACCCGACGTCAACCTGCTACTCTACGCCACGAATAGCAGTACGCCACAGCACGCGAGGGCAAGCGCATGGCTGTCGGCGATCATGGCGGGTGATGAGCCCATTGGCTTGGCGTGGATCGTCGTGGTCGCGTTTGTGCGAATAGCGACAAACGCGCGCATCTACCGTGCGCCCATGACGGTGGAACAGGCTACCGACATCGTGGACCTATGGATCAGCAATCGTTTGGTTTCGACCATCGAGCCGTCGTCATCGCACTACACAATCCTGCGCTCGTTGCTCCGCGAAAACGGCAGTGCCGCGAACCTCACGAACGATGCGCATCTCGCGGCGCTGTGCATCGAGCGCGGTGCCACGCTGCATTCCGCCGACGGCGATTTTTCGCGCTTCCGTGGGCTGCGCTGGCACAATCCGCTGCGGGCCGAGTAGGTATCGCACGCCGAGCCTAGGAAGAACGGCGCGGGGTCGAGGCCATGGCGGCACTTGCCGCCTGCACGTCACGCTGAAAACGCACCATCCACAACGGAATGCCGAACGTCATACCGCTCACACTGAGCGCCATCGCCGTGAACGAGACGGCAGACAGACCGCGCTGCGCAGACATGGCCACGCGCCACGAGTCGTAGTGAATCGCGACAAACAACAGCAGTGTCGACGTCGCGATCAGCGTCGTGAACATAGCGATCTGATCCAACAACGGCTGCTGTTTTTCAATGGTCAGCGCAAGCATCTGCTCTTTGCCCGGCATGTTGAACAACGAGGGCTTGCGGTGCACGACCTGTGCAAGCCAGAGCAGCAGCGCCGTGACACCGGCTCCAATGGCTGGAAGCGCAAACCAACTGCCTACCGATCGAGTGGCAAACGCATCGGCCGCACCGGAGGGTCCGAAATGTGTGGGAATCTGGCCGGGGAGCGCATCGTACACCACCACGGCCATGACCAGCCACGCGACCAACACCACGAGCGTGAACAGCACAACGAACCGTCGCGCGGAAGTCATTGCTTGCCTCCGAGCCTAATGCGCGTCGGAGGAGCGCTGCTGCGGCACGTCGGCACTGGTCGAGCCCGTGGTAGGCCGGCGCGCGGCGACCACGCCAAACACTGGCGTTGGCGTTTGCCACGACGGCGCGGCCACTTCGGTCAGCGTGGTCTCCATGCGCAACTTGGCGACGCCGCCGCGTGTGGTAACGACGGCGCCCAGTCCTACCGTTGCCACCGCCCAGGTGAACGCTAAGGCAATAATGCGCGAGAGCACGCCGAGGACTGGTACGCCCGATAGAAACGATGCGCCAAACCAGACGAGACTGAGCGCGAAGAGCCCGACCACCAGGCCGCGCAGTGCGGCGGCCCGCTCACCCGCGCCCTTGCCGCGACCGGCAAGCGCTCGACCAATCACCAGCGCGACGGCCAGCAATCCGAGTGTGAACGCGCCGGCATAGGCCAGTGCCCATGCCAGGACCACCAACGGAACAGCCAGGATGCCGATAATGGTGATGATGCAGGCCAGTGTCGCAACGGCCAGCAGAGGGACCGCCAACGCTTGCCAGAGGAAACCGATCCAGAAGCTACCGCCGATGTCCCGGGCGGCCGCTCGGGCCACCGTGGTGAGCGACTCTTCGGCCGTGGTCAGGACGATCAGGCCGATAATCAGACCGATCCCGAAAATTCCGGCGACGGCGAGTGGACCCGAGTTGACCAAGGACTGCATATGACGCCGTTACCGATTGCGGCGAGATGCGGTAGCCAGCGTCCGAAGCCCGACCACGCCAAGTCCGGCCATGGCGACAAATCCGCCCATGATCGCCGCCAGCATTTCCGGCGAACTTGTTTGTAAGGCTTCGATGCCGGGCTTGCCGAGGACGGTTGCCACGAGGTCGCTTGTCGCGGCAGAGACCTGTTCCCGCACCCGCTCAAGACCCACCTGTGTCATGAGCAGTGCGATATCCGCGCGGGCAACGGCCCACGTGCCCGCCGCGGTGAGCAGGCCAGCCGACACAGCGGCTGCAAGGCCTGCCGCCATTCTGGCCGGACGCGTCGCGGGGACAAAACGCTGCGCCGTATTCATCGCGGCGACATGCCACGGCTCAAAGACCTGAACCTGACTCATGACGCGATCGGCGAACGCTGGCGACGGCGAAAAGTCGGGCAGCGAATCGATAGCTGCCATCAGCTCGCGCGCCTGGTCCAGCTCTGCGTCACAGGACGCGCACTGCCTGACGTGAGCCCGAAGGGGCGCCACCCCAAAGCCTTCCTCCCCATCCAGGAGGAGCTCGATTTCGTCTGGTCGCAGATGTCGTTCTTGCATAAATGGCCTCTCGTCGGGCTTACGCAGCCGTCCAAAGGGGAGTTTCAGGAACGGACGGAAAAGTTTGCAAAAGTTCGCCGGTCATTCTCGAACCGCCTCCAGCGCCTTACGAAGCTCATGCCGAGCGCGGTGGATGTAGGTCTTGACGGTCCCAAGTGGCAAGTCGAGCGTGGCCGCGATTTCCTCATAGGCACGACCTTCGACATGACGAAGCATGATGCAGGTGCGATACTCGGGCCGCAGCTTCCCGATGGCGAGTTCGATGGCGGATCCCAGTTCCTTCGACGCTAACTCATCGAGCGCGCTCTCTTGTTCCGACTCGATCTGGAGCACTGACGATTCGACCTCCGCGGCCGTCGAGGCGTGGGGAGACCCGTCGATGCTGATCGTGTCGATCCGTCGGCGCCGCAAATGATCGATCGCCACATTGTTGGCGATCTTGAACAGCCAGCTCGAGAATTTGAACTCGGGACTGTACCGATCGATGTGGTTGAGGACCTTGATGAACGCGTCCTGCGAGAGGTCTTCGGCCAGCTCGCGGTCGCGCACCATGCGAAAGACCAGCGAGAACACCGGACGCTCATAGCGGCGAACAAGTTCGCGGAAGGCGAGTTCGCGCCCTTGCTGGGCAAGGCGAACCACGTCCGCGTCTGGAAGCGCGGCCAGCTCGTCGGAGATTGGCATGCAGTGAGACAAGGTAGTTCGCTGCACCCCGTCAGACCAGCCAAATGAACGAATCACGGTCCAGACCCTTCGGGCCGCTTGCTCGGCCTCTCACACTCGCAGATGTTTCAGGATGCCAGTGGCCACCGACGATCGCGTTCCCTCCGCGACCCCGCACGCGACATCTCCCGATACCGATCCCGCAACGGCGCTCGTCACCGCGGCCAACGCGGCCCGCGGCGACGGCAAGCGCGACTACGTGCAGCAGATGTTCTCCGACATCGCGCCGCGCTACGATCTGCTCAATCATGTGCTGTCGCTCAATATCGACCGCGCGTGGCGCATCAAGGCGCTGAAGGCGCTCTGTTGGCGTGATCAGCCGCAAGGCACGTACCTCGATCTGTGCGCGGGCACCCTGGACGTTGGGGCGATGCTCACCAAACAATCCGGATTCGGTGGATTTGTGGTCGGGGCCGATTTCGCCGTACCGATGCTGCAACACGGCGGTGGTAAAGCGCCTCGCGCCGTGCTGTCTCCGGTTGGTGCCGATGCGCTCGCGTTGCCGCTCGCCAACGCCAGCGTCGATGGCGCCATCGTGGCGTTTGGGATTCGGAACGTGGCGGATCTCGACGCGGGCCTTCGCGAAGTGCACCGTGTCATTCGCCCAGGCGGTCGCTTCGTGATTCTGGAGTTCTCTACTCCGTCAAGCGCTCTCGTGCGGCTCGGCTATCACGCCTACTTTCATCACGTGCTGCCGCGCATCGGACGACTGGTCAGCGGACATCGGTCGGCCTATACCTATTTGCCGATGTCCGTGACGCATTTTCCCACTGGTGATCACCTCGCCGAGCGCATGCACGTGGCAGGGTTTACCTCGGTCACCTGGCAGCCGTTGACCTTCGGGATCGCGGCAATTCATGTTGGGCAGGTGGCACCGTTGGCGGCGATCACGACAGACCTCCCGAATGTTTCCCGCGTGAACGCGCCCTGATGTCACTCGATACACTTTCCGATTTTATCGACGCGATTGACCGCGCCGGCGAACTGCACCGCGTCACGGCACCGGTGAAGGTGCATCTCGAAATCACCGAGATTGCAGATCGCGTCTCCAAGATGCCGGGCGGTGGCAAGGCGCTGCTCTTCGAGCATCCGATTCTGCGCGATGGGGCCCGCTCGCCGTATCCCGTCGCCATCAACTTGTTCGGGTCCATGCGTCGCATGGCGCTCGCACTCGGTGTCGACGACCTTGACGCGATTGGCGATCGCATTACGCAGCTGATGGATCTCAAAGTCCCTGACGGGTTCCTCGGCAAGCTGTCGCTACTTCCTCGCCTGCTCGAGATTTCGAAATTTCCGCCGCGCATCAAGGGCGGGACGCCATCCTGTCAGGAGATCGTGTGGCGCGGCGATGACATCGATCTCGACAAGCTGCCCATTCTGCACTGTTGGCCCGACGACGGTGGACCGTATCTCACGCTGACTGCGGTCATCAGCAAAGATCCCGTGCGTGGTATCCGCAACGTAGGGATGTACCGTGTGCAGCAGCTGGGGAAGCGGGAAGTTGCCATGCATTGGCAGCGGCACAAGACCGGTGCCGAACACATGCGGCAAATGGCCGAGCGTGGCGAGAAGATGCCGGTGTGCATTGTCATTGGCAGCGATCCGGCCAGCATGTATTCGGCGAGTGCGCCGTTGCCGCCGAATATCGACGAGTTTTTGTTTGCCGGATTCCTCCGCCGCGATCCCGTACGCCTTGCAAGGGCGCTGACCTGCGACCTTGATGTGCCGGCCGATGCGGAGATCGTGATTGAGGGGTATATCGATCCCGCCGAGGCGCTCGTGGTGGAAGGGCCATTTGGGGATCACACCGGCTTCTACTCCGAGGCTGACCTGTATCCCAAGGTGCATGTCACGGCGGTCACGATGCGGAAGAATGCCGTGTACGCCACTACGATTGTTGGTCGTCCGCCGATGGAGGATTTTTATCTGGGCCACGCGACAGAGCGCATCTTTCTGCCGCTGCTCAAGCTCACGACGCCGGAGATTGTGGACTACCACATGCCAGCCGAGGGCGGGTTTCACAATCTGGTGTTCGTCTCCATTGACAAGAAGTACCCCGGGCATGCCGACAAAGTCATGCATGCGCTCTGGGGGCAAGGGTTGATGTCGCTCGCCAAAGTATTGGTGGTGGTGGACAAGGAGATCAACGTGCGGAATCCCGTCGAGGCGTGGTGGGTGGCGTTGAACAACATGGACCCTGAGCGCGATGTGCGTTTCACGATGGGTCCGGTCGACGTGCTCGATCATGCCAGTCGTGCCTTCACGTATGGGAGCAAGATGGGCATCGATGCGACGCGCAAATGGCCGGAAGAAGGATTCACACGGGCGTGGCCAAAAGTGATCGGCATGGATGACACCACGAAACAGCGGGTGGACACGATCTGGAGTACGCTGGGCCTTCCGCCGATGCCTCGCTCATGAGCATGGCTATTCCTCCCGCATCGCCGCAACCACGCGCTCCGCATGGCGCCCGCGACGGCCAGTTGATTGATGGCAGCTCACTGCTGGTGCGGCTGGCGAACTTCGTCAAGTTGCCGCATACGGTATTCGCCATGCCGTTCGCCCTTATTGGCGTGCTCTTCGCCAGTACTGTCGCGCCGATCTCGCTTCGTGTGATCGGCTGGGTGCTCGTGGCCTTCACCGCCGCGCGATTCGCAGCCATGGGGTTCAATCGCATTGTGGATCGTGATATCGATGCGATCAACCCGCGCACGGCTAATCGCGAACTTCCGCGCGGCGCACTCACGCTGCGTCAGGCAAACGCATCAGTCGTTGTCGCGTCGATACTCTTTATGCTGGCCTCCGCGCAGCTCAACGTGCTCTGCGCGTGGTTGTCGCCGGTCGCGCTGCTGTGGGTGCTTGGCTATAGCTACACCAAGCGCTTTACCCGCTGGTCGCATCTGTGGCTGGGGCTTGGACTCAGCATTGCACCCGTCGGGGGCTTCTTGGCGGTGACCGGGGCGTGGAGTGAGCCGTGGTGGTTACTGTGCGCGCTCGCCATGGTGGTGGTCACGTGGAGCGGTGGGTTTGACATGCTCTACGCCTTGCAGGATGCAGCGTTCGACAAGGCGAACGGGTTGCACTCGATCCCGTCGACGATTGGCGTACCGGCGGCGATCCGTCTCTCGCGGACCCTCCATGTGATCTCGGTGGTTTGTCTTGCGCTCGTGGTCTCCGCGCAACCGCTTGGCGTGGTCGGGAATACCGTGCAGGGTATTCTCTGGATCGGCGTGGCCGGCGTGGCCGCCATGTTGATCTGGGAGCATCGCCTCGTGAAAGACGACGACCTGAGCAAGATCGACGCCGCGTTCTTTACGGTGAACGGATTCATTTCGATTGGGCTGCTGTCGGTGGTGTTGATTGCCCGACTGATCGCGGGGAGTACCAGCCAAACCCTGATGGTGCCATGACCATTGCAAACCGCTCGGTGCCTCGGCATCCGCTCGTGCTGGCCATCACCGGCGCTTCGGGCGCGCCCTACGCTGTGCGACTCCTGCAACAGCTGGTGGAGCACGCGGTGCCGACCTGGCTGATCGTGTCCGGCCACGGCTTTCGCTTGTTGCGGACCGAGTCGAACATTGCCGATCTGGCGTCACTACGGGCGCATGTGGGGGCGACGGGTTTCGATGCGCATGTCTCGGTGTTTGACGATGACGATCGCGGTGCCGCGCCGGCCTCTGGTTCGGCGCGGTCCAGCGGCATGATCATTTGCCCCTGCTCGATGGGGACGGTGAGCGCGATTGCACACGGATCGTCGCGGTCGCTTGTTGAGCGCGCGGCAGACGTGGTGCTGAAGGAGCGTCGCAAGCTCATCGTCGTCCCTCGCGAAACGCCGCTCTCGTTGATCCATCTCGAGAATCTGGTGCAGCTCACCAAGGCGGGCGCAACCGTCATCCCCGCCGCGCCGGGGTTTTATCATCAGCCGATCTCAGTGGCCGAGTTGGTCGACTTTATGGTCGCGCGTATTCTCGACCATGTCGACGTCGAGCACACGCTGGGACGCCGATGGTCTGGCGAATAAGGCCGCCTGCCGCGCGCTGGCCGTGGGCAACGGATAGTTTCTCTGCATGCTGACTATCGGACTGATTTCGGACACCCACGGACTCGTACGGCCTGAGGTGTTTGACGCGCTCAAGGGCGTCGACCTGATTTTGCATGCCGGAGACGTGGGCCCCCCTGAGGTGTTGATCGAACTCGCGACGATTGCACCGGTCCGCGCTGTCCGGGGCAACACTGATGCGGCAGGGCGTACGGATCTTGTTGAACGGATCGATGAGCTGTTTGAGAAGGTTCGCGTAGTGGTCACCCACGGCCACGAGATTGCCAGTCCGAATCCGCCGCGGTTGGTGAGCGCGTACATGCACGCCGACGTCATTGTGTACGGGCATACGCACCAGCAGCTCATTACGCGCGCGGCGCGCCGCATGGTGATCAATCCTGGCGCCGCCGGCGCGCGCCGTTTCAAGTTGCAGCCCAGCGTAGCGAAGCTGTTTATCGATGGCCGCAAGTCCGACGCGCAGCTGATTCAGCTACTTCCCGACGACGTGGAGCCGATCGGAGAATCGCTCTGACCTTGCAATCGTTGGAGCGCCTCCACGACGGTGGCGCGAAGTTCGTTGCTTGAGTCGCGCGTGCGGAACCACTGACTGACCATCAACACCTCGTCGAGCTGCGACGGCGAGATGCCGCTCGCCACGCCAGAGGGACGCGCCGCGTAGTCCTGGAGTGCAGACATGGCCTCGAGGTCGGTGCAGGCAGCCTCGCCGACGACCCGACCAAAGCGCAGCAGATAGAGTCGGTCTTCGCCGTCGCGCCCGCGTACCGCGTAGATGCCACTGGGCGCCGAAATGGCCTCGCGCACGCGCGCCAGCTGTTCGTCGAGCTCCTGGAGCGCGGCCAGTCGATCACGGAGCCAGCCAGCGCGCTCATACGACTGTGCGGCGCTGGCCACCGACATTTCCCGCACCAACATCTGTTGCGGAGAGCTGTCACGCCCTTCGAGGACCGCACGCGCGCGTGAGAGCTGCACGCGATACTCCTCGCCGCTACACGCACTCACGCACGGGCCCAGACAGCGGCGCGTTTCGTAGCGATGACACCCTGGCGTACGGGCCAGCTGTGGATACTGCGTGAGGTCGAAGAGCTCGGCTGCATCACGCAAAACCATAGGCACGCGGTCCGGACAATCACGCAAACCCAACGCGTCGTTCAGCACGCGCAAGGCACCAGCGAGTGGGGCGCGACTGCTGAATGGACCAATCATGCCCACGCTGCCATACACGAAGTTGGCGGGTTGCGCGCGAACCGCCGCGCTGGCGCGCTGGACCTTCAAGCGGGGCGCCGGACCGCCGCCAACGGTGATCATCCACCATCGGTCAAGCGGTCGCGCGGATTTTTTGTTGTACCTGGGGAGATGCGCGCGGATCAACCGCACTTCGCGCAACAGCGCTGCAAATTCACTGGGCTGGGTTTCCCATTCAATGCTCGCGGTTTCGCGCAACAGACGCGCGTGACGATGTGCCGGCCACGGCAACCGGAAATACGACAGGAGGCGGGTGCGGAGTTGCGTGCTTTTCCCAACGTAGAGCACCTCGCCGTGGGCGCCGCGCATGAGGTACACGCCGGGCACGTTGCGGGCTCCGGCGCGTACATGGTCGCGGAGTCTCGTGACATCGCTTTCCGCAGACCCAACGGCGAGGTCGAGCTGCATCGACGTGTCGTCGACGACGGACTTACGCTTGGCAGGTCGGGCAGAAGACGGTACTGCGCCCGTCGATCGCGTGCGTCCCCACGAGACGACGCCCGCACCGCTGGCAGGATTCGCCGGCCCGGCCATAGACGGCCAACTGCGCAACGAAGGTCCCTCGTTCACCGCGGGCATCGCGATAGTCGCGAAAACTGGTGCCACGCGCCGCAATCGATGCGGTCAGCACGTCCCGGAGTGCATGCAGAAGCGCCGACGCCTCGGCGACGGATACCCCTCGCGCCTCGCGTGATGGATCGATGCCGGCTTTCCACAGTGCCTCGTTCGCGTAAATGTTGCCGACACCGGCCAAACGACGCTGGTCCATCAGCACCGCCTTGATCGGCTGTCGGGAAAGCCGAAGAAGTGCCGAAAGGTCGGTGTCCGTGAACTCGGCGTCAAGAGGTTCGCGGCCCAAACCGGCGCTATACTCGGTAAAACGATCGGTGCTCATGAGCGCGACAGTGCCCAGCCGTCGTACGTCGCGATAGTGCAGCGAGCGCCCATCACCGAGTGGCATGCGCAGTGTCATGCTGATGCACACATACTCGGCGAGTGCTTCGGGGAGCGCGTTGGCCACGAGCAGCAAACCACCGGTGAATCGTGGTTGGACCATGAGATGCCGTGGGCCGGTCGCGGTCTCCAGGTCGAGCACGATCAGCTTGGCCCGACGCCACACGCGAAGCACGCCTGCATGAAGCAGCAGCCGTGAAAACTCCGACGCGTCGACCTCGCGGAGCACATCGGCCCGCAGAACGGTCACGCTCGTTACGGTCGCACCGCGAATCTCCGCGTCGAGATCACGGGCAATCGTTTCGGTCTCAGGAAGCTCCGGCATCCGCGTCGCGACGACTGATGGCGTCTGCGTGCGCTTCGGTTTCTGCGGCCGCCACGCGCTCGCGCTGCGCCCGCTGCAAGCGCTCCGCTTCGCGCCACCCGATATCCCGACGATACACGGCCCCGTCAAAGCCGATCTGCGAGGCCGCGTCGCGCGAGCGCAGTTGCGCTTGAGCGAACGATGCAGCGGTCGCTGTCACAGCGACGACGCGCCCTCCGCTGGTGCGCAAGTCGCCGGATGCGTCGCGGGTGGTGCCCGCGTGGTAGACACGAATGTCATCGTTGAATGCAGGCAGTTCAATCACCGCACCCGATTGCGGCGCGTCGGGATAGCCGCTCGCGGCAACCACCGTGGTCACCGACGCCCCGTCGCGCCACGTGAACGGCGCCACATGCTTGAGACTCGCACCGCGCGCCACCGTCAACAGGGGCTCGAGCAAACTGCCCGTCAGCATTGGCAAAATCGCCTGCGTTTCAGGATCGCCAAAGCGACAATTGAACTCGACGACCTTCGGTCCCTCGGGGGTCAGCATCAGCCCGGCGTAGAGCAGGCCGGTGAAGGGCGTGCCGCGCTTGCGCAGTGCATGCAGCGTTGGCAAGAACACAGTTTCCGTCACGCTGTCGATCAGCGTTGGTGTGCAGAATGAGACAGGCGCATAGGCACCCATCCCGCCGGTGTTGGGCCCGTCATCTCCATCCAGGAGGCGCTTGTGATCTTGTGCGCCAAGCATGGGAATGATGTTGGTGCCGTCGGTGATGGCGAAGAGCGACAGTTCTTCGCCGGTCATGAAGGCTTCGACCAAGCATTCGTTGCCGGCGTCGCCAAACGCCTTGTCATCAAGGACGCGATCAATGGCCGCGTAGGCGTCCACGAGAGAATGGCACACGATGACACCCTTTCCGGCCGCGAGCCCCGAGGCCTTGATCACGACCGGCGCGCCGAAGCGGGACTTCACTGCTTCTTTGGCACTGATCGTGTCGCGGTGGGTTTCCGCGTGTGCCGTCGGGATCCCAGCGGCCAGCATCATGGCCTTCGTGTGGGCTTTCGAGGTTTCTACGGTCGCAGCAGCCATCGTTGGCCCGAAGGCCGGAATGCCGCGCAATTGCAGCATATCCACGAGCCCTTCGGCAAGCGGCGCTTCTGGACCGACGACGACCAGCTTCACCTGCTCGTGTTCGGCGAGCGCAACCAGGGCGAGCAAGTCGGTGCCGTTGACGGATGCGACGCGAGCGAGGGACTCGATGCCGGGGTTTCCCGGCGCCGCAATCAGATCGATCGTGGTATTCTCGCGCGACAGCGCATCAGCAAGGGCATGTTCGCGGCCGCCGCCGCCGACGATCAGAATCTTCATGACCGGAAGATAACGCGGTGACTATCGCCCGGTTTCGCCCGCTGGGACCTTGGCGAGGAGGAAGGCCCGCCGCTTGTCGGCAAACTCTTTCAGTTTAGCCACGTCACTCGTGAAGGCGTCGGTGCTGGAGAGTTTGCGCGTGTCTCGCGACACGTCGTCGCGAATCAGTGTCTGATACTTCTCCACCAACGGACCCATCGTCTTCCAATCCAGATCGCGCTCGGCGATCTCGCGTACGTAGCGCAGGTATCGCGCGCGCAGGTTCGGCACGGCCAAAAGCTTGCTACGCAGAGGCGTACTTGGATTGTCGAGACCCACCAGTGGGTCCAACTCCGGCGTGCCGGCGATCATCATGGGCATCCCGCCACGCCCGCCCATCGGCGGCCCCCCTGGCATCGTTGGCTGCATCCCACCAGACATGCCGCCGGGTGGCATGCCGCCAGGTGGTCCCCCCCGACCAAACATGCCTGAACCACCGCGCCCACCCGGGCCGCCTTCTTCCACGCCAAGTCCCTCATTCATGTCGTGGGGCACGACGTGAAATCTGCCGGTCGAGTCCTGAAACAGGTTGTAGTCACTGGCCCGCGTCCAGTAGCCATCGCCATTCACCAGTGCCACATCCAGCGCGAGAAAGCGGAGCGCCTCATCAATATCGAGCAATGGCGACAGGGCGGCCTCAAGCCGATCAGGTGGTGTCTGATTCAGTACGCGAAACATGCCGATCAGGTCGCTCCAGCGCTCCGGTGTGTCCTTGGTTTTGATTTCGTACTTGCTGCGGTATGCGCCAACGGAATCGCCGAGGTACTCCATGCCGGCGCGCGCGAACGGACTTCCGGGAACGTGCCACCGCGCACCGGTGGTCGTGTGATACATGTCCCGCAGGAAGTCCTTGTTGAATTGCTGCGCGCTCGCGTACGTGCCCCAGAGCTCACCGTTGATCACCACGCGAACGAAGTTCACTTTCGGTGCCGGCGTGTAGCGATTGGCGATGTGTGAGTACAACACCGTTCGCACAAAGGTGGGGTCGTTATTCGAGTTCAGCAGATTGAAGGAGCGGTAGCCGCCGAGCGATTGCGAATCGACCACAAAGTCGAGCGACACATTCAGCGATCGTTTCTTCCCGCTGGGCACCATGAAGTACGACGAGTTGCCGCGGAAGTGCACTCCAACATCGCGGAAGACGCGACCGTCGATGGTGACCTGCGCCGGCACTTCAACATCGGTGTTGTTGAATGCTTCCAGCTCTGCTTCCCAATCTACGTTCTCGAATTCGAGGAAGAACGTGCGGTAGGTCCCTTCGTCATACACAGGTGCCTTGCCCATCGACTGTGCTTCGGCCGGCGTCATGCGCGGGCCAGGCGTGATTGGCTGGCTGCTGTTCATGCCGCCGGGGCGCATTCCACCGGGGCCGCCTCGGCCGAATCCTTGCTGCGGTTGGGCCGCGAGCCACTCCCGAGCGGCTCTGCGCTCGCTGTTGTCCAGTCGTTTGTTTTTATCTGTGTCGAATTGTGCGACCAGCGCACGATCGGCTTGCATACCCGGCATCCCCGGCATGCCGCCGGGAAAGCCGGCGACACGGCCGCCCGCAGGCGGCTGGGCGAGTAGAGCAGGCGACGGCGGTACGGTCGCCATCGACGCACCGACCATTGCGCACCGAAGTGCCCGCGTCATCAGGCTGGCGCGCGCACTAACAACAGAGCTGCAAAGGAGAAGCCGCATATCCACACCGTGTGCAAGAGCGTGACCATCACGAGGCCGCAAGGCGGTAACACGGGGAGACACCTGAGTAGTGCCTCCCCCGACCTCTCTACGCTTTACGCAGCGTTTCCGTTTGGTCCCGAGCCACCACCGCTGGCTGAGCGGAAGGCGTCCTTGAACGCATCGGCCGCGCGGCCGATCGCATCGCCCATCGACTGCGCTGCGGCTTTGGCCTGCTCCGCGTAATACTCGCTGGCCTCGCGGACGTCCTCTCGATACGGCCGTTCGGCTTCGGAACCACGACGCACGTAGTCACCTTCGAGGATTCGCGCATACCCCCCAGACTGCTCCCACCGCTGCAATTCGGCGACGCGCACGGTATGGAACGGATGCTCCCGCAGCGCCGTGTTGAGTGCCTTGAGGATCGTGTCCCATGTGTTGCCGCCCATGTCGTACTCCGCAGCCTGTGCCAGGTAGGCGTCGAGATCGATCTGGTCGCCGTTTGAGCGGCCACCAGCCAGCTTGAGAAAGGTGCTGAGGCTCGCGCGCACGTCCTGCGTGCCCAACATGCCCGCGCGATCCGCTGACAGCTCGGACTTCCGATACCACTCCAGCAACGCGAGCTGAAAGGGCAGCAGGGCAATGGATGCAAGGAGCGGCAGTGCACTCATGCCGAAGAACAACACGATTTGCGCGATCGTGCGATATGTCGTGTGGCCCGTCATGATGTGACCGACTTCGTGTGCGAGCACGAATCGGGTTTCATCGGTGTCCAGCAGCTCGAGCGTACCTGAGCTGATGACGATAAACGGGTGCGCAAACCCCACTGCACCCGCGTTCGCAATCGGGGTCTGCGTGACATAGAGCTGTGGCGCTGGATGACCCGCGTCCGGCCAGTCGAGTGCTTCCAGCACCTCGCGATACAGCGCGTAGAGCTGCGGCCGTTGCGTGGGGCCGACAAGGACCGCGTCACCCAGGAACAAGTTGCGAACGCCGGCTTCGCCGAAAAAACCCGCGATACGTTTCACGACTTCGCGGAAGCCAGGAATCGCGCGCAGCGTATTCAACGCGGCGCGGTCGGCAGGGTGCTCCCAGCTGACGGACGAGATCTGTGTGAGCGGTGTGCGTGTCATAGGCGGGCTGGTTGGTTACCGAACGTCGTTACCAAAGCGTACGGGCAAGTCCGCCCAAGGTTCCAGACGGGCGACAGGTGCGAGGCCGATCAGAGGTCGGTTCGAGGCCGGTTAGAGGCCGGTCAGCGCGCCGTCCAGATCTTCGATCAAGTCTTCCACGTCTTCGATGCCGCACGACAGGCGCACCATGCCGTCGGTCAGCCCCATCGCTTTCTTCACGTCGGCCGGCACCGACCCGTGGGTCATCGTAAACGGATGGTTGGTGAGGGATTCGACGCCGCCCAGCGACTCGGCCAACGAGAACACTCGCACCGTTTGCAGGAAGCGATTCGCGTTCTCCTGGCTCAGCAGGTCGAGCGTCATCATGCCGCCGAAGCCGCTCATCTGCCGCGCCGCCAGCGCATGTTGGGGATGATGGGCCAATCCTGGATAGATCACGCGCTCTGGGCCGAGTCGGTTCAGCAGCCATTCAGCGATCTGGCGGCCGTTCGCGTCGTGCTGTTTCATGCGCAACGGCAACGTCTTGGTGCCGCGCAGCGCCAACCACGCATCGAAGGGGCCAGGCACGGCGCCTGCCGCATTGAGGATGAACTGCAGCCGGTCGGCCAGCTCATCCTCAAGAACCACGGCGATCCCGCCGATCATATCAGAATGACCATTCAGGTACTTGGTCGTGGAGTGCCACACGATATCGGCGCCGAGCTCCAGAGGGCGCTGGAAAACCGGTGTGGCAAAGGTATTATCTACGATCAGCAGTGCCTGGTGCCGTTTGGCGATGTCGCTCATGGCAGAGAGATCGGTCAGCCACATGAGCGGATTCGTTGGCGTTTCCACCAGAAGGGCACGGGTGGACGGCGTCATCGCATCTGCGACGATCTGCGGATCGCGTGTGTCCACGTATGAGAAGGACAACCCCATATGTCGCAGGATTCGATCGAACAGTCGGAACGTTCCACCGTAGACGTTCTCGCCGCACACGATGTGATCGCCGGCACGAAAGAGCTTCATGATCGAGTCCAGGCACCCCATGCCGCTGCCAAACGCGAGACCGTGACGCCCACCCTCGAGCGTCGCGACGTTGCGCTCAAGCGCTTGCCGCGTGGGATTCTTTCCTCGCGCGTACTCGTACCCCTTGTTTTGTCCGATCCCGTCCTGCACGTAGGTGGAGGTTTGGTAGATCGGCGTCATGATCGCGCCGGAAAGCGGGTCTGGACGCTGGCCGGCGTGAATGGCGCGGGTCGAGAGTCCGCCCGTAAGGTCTTCGTCGTAGATGCGCGTCATGGTCTTCGGCTGGAGCGTTCGAGCAAGCTGGGAAGCGCGGAAGCTAACGGTGGTCGCGCGCCTGGGCGAGCGTCCGGCTTGGCGCTCCGTCTTCTGGCGCCGTGGCCCCGCGGGCCGCACGATCCCAAGCCGGCGGCCTGAGGTGTTGGCAGGCCATACCGTCGGGCCCGACTATTCACGTCGCTGCCTTATCGTCGATGACGACGCGCCGTTGCGCGTGCTGTTGCGTCGTGTCATGGAAGCGGACGGGTTTACGTGCGACGAGGCGTCGAATGGCGTCGAGGGGCTCAAGAAACTCCGCGCGAATCCGGTGCCGCTTGTGCTTGCCGACTTCCACATGCCGGAAATGGATGGCGGAGAGATGCTCAAGGCCATCCAGGCACAGTGGCCGGAGACCGCTGTCGTCATGGTCACTGCCGTGTCCGACGTGCAGGTTGCGGTGCGATGTTTGGAAGCCGGCGCGCTGGACTGCGTGACCAAGCCCTTTGCGATCGACGAAGTGCGGGCGCGCGTGAAACAGGCACTCGACAAGCGTCGCCTGATTATTGAGAATCGCGCCTACCGCATGGAGTTGGAAGCGCGCGTGGCGCTGCAGGCCCGCAAGTACGAAGAGCTCTTTCTCGCATCCCTGCAGTCACTCACTGAAGCGCTGGAAGTCAAGGATTCGTACACGTGGGGGCATTCCACACGGGTCACGCGATACGCGGTGGCCATCGCCCAGGAGATGGCGGTTCCCGCCGCCGTCCTCGCGCAGTTGGAGCTGGGAAGCCGCTTGCATGACATCGGGAAGATCGGTGTCCGCGAGAGCATCCTGAACAAGGATGGAACGCTGAGCGCCGAAGAATACGATCATGTCATGGAACACCCGGTGATCGGATGGCGGCTGCTGATGCCGCTGTTGCGCGAGATGCCACACGCGCTGGCCGTCGTGCGCTCGCATCACGAGCGCTTCGACGGGCGCGGAACTCCGGATGGGATGCGCGGTTTCGAGATTCCGCTGGAAGCACGCATCACGGCCGTTGCCGATTCGTTTGATGCGATGACGAGCGGACGCGTGTATCGGGCCGGGATCAGTGCCGATCAAGCCGTGCGTGAACTACGGCGGTGCGCCGGCTCCCAGTTTGACCCCGACTGCGTTGCTGCATTTGAACGCGTGCTTGAGTCCCCAGAATGGTCGCGAGCCAACGTCCCCACGTTTCGCCAGACGCCCGTGCCGCACTAGGCGGAACAGCACCGCGCTGCAGCGGGCTGCATTCGTCAGCGTCATGGTGCCCCGCCGGTCCACGGTGCCACCACGCAGCGCAGGTAGTGTTCGAAATGTGCGCGAAGGCGCGGTGCGGGTTGTGGCCCAACCACAAGGACATGTCGCAGCGCGGGCGGTGCCAACGAGAGCGGAGAAGCCGCGATGGCGTCGACCCATGCGCCAAGCGCGGCCGTATCGGCGACGACGATGGTTGTCTCGCGCGCACCAGCGTCGAGCGGTATCGCACACACATGCGCCGATCCGCCGGCACGGAGCGTTGCGCCGGTCACGATGAGTCCGCACGGCCATTCGCCACACGGGAGCGCGATGGTCAGGACATCAGCGGCGCCGATCGCGAACCGGCTCGTGACCACACGCATCTCGTTCAGGAGTTGCCGATGCGTATGGACGCCCGTCAAACGCCCGTCGAGATCACTGCTGACGAGACATACGTCGGCCCGTCCTTCGACGTCGCGCGATCCCTCAAGCCGCAGCCCCCGGTGCGTGCCGAGGTCGACGGTGCGGTATACCCCGTCGAGGCGGAGTCGAGCGTGCGCCGGGAGCTCATCCAAGAGCACGCAGGGCATGTTCGGTGGGACCGCCGAGGCGGACGCGTCAACGGTGAACACGGCGCCGACGTCATGTCGTGCGAGCTGCGCACCGATTTCGCGGTGAGTGGCGTTGGGGTCAATCACCAGCGCCTCGTGCCCGTCAGACGCGGCCAACGCGGTGAGGAAAGCGGGTCCAAGCGGCAGCAGAATACATGACTGGCGACCCGAGAGGGCGCGCACCAGCGGCGCGGCGCGCTGAAGCAATGTGACCCCCGCGGCGACCAGCGAGGCGCTGCCGATCCCGTTGAGGCGGCCGCCGCCGGCGGCGAGGGCGAAGGGAAGGAGGGCCAACGGATCGGACATGGGGCAGCTTACCCGACTGTGCGGGATTGTGCCACGTGGGTAACGTGACCAGGATGGGGTCGTCCTAGTCTGTAAGATTAGCGACGCGCCTCACACTCGCGCCTCCCCTGACCTTGGACGCGCCGGTGGTGGTCTCTACTTTAGACCACAGACGTGAAATCAAAAAACAGGTTTGTGACATTCGCTTACTCCTCCGGAGACGTGCGGTATGGCATTTGAAGGGCTGATGGTCAGCGTGTCGGGTGTGCGAGGTCGGGTCGGTGCGGGGCTCACGCCGGAGGTCTTTGCGACCTTTGCGGCGGCGTTCGGCGCGTGGGCGTTGCGCGGTGGCAATCGCACCATTGTGGTCGGTCGGGACAGCCGCGTCTCAGGACCGATGTTCACACGCATCGTGCATGGAGCGCTGGAATCTGTCGGCTGTACCGTGATCGACATTGGTATGGCGCCAACGCCAACGATCCAACTGGCAGTTGAGCACCACCATGCTGCCGGCGGCCTTGGCATTACCGCCAGTCACAACCCGATCGAGTGGAATGCCCTCAAGTTCATCGGACCGTCGGGGTTATTTTTGTCGGCCGACGAGGGGGCGGAGATGCGCACATTGATGGACGAGGGCATCCCCCGAGCGACGTGGGACCAGCTTGGCGAGATCGTGTATGACGCGGATGCGGTGCAGCGCCACATCGAGCAACTCCTGGCGCTGCCGTACCTTGATGTCGCAGGCATTCGCGCTCGCCGTTTCAAGGTGGCGCTCGATTGTTGTCACGGCGCCGGTGCGGTGATCATGCCACAGTTGCTGACCGCGCTTGGCTGCGATGTGTTTGCGATCAACATGGAGACCGATGGCCTGTTCCACCGGCCGCCGGAGCCGGTTGCCGAAAACCTGGGCGAGCTGGCCGCACTCGTTCGCAACGTCAAGGCGGACGTTGGCTTCGCGACCGACCCGGACGTCGACCGTCTGGCCTTGGTACTCGACGATGGGAACGCGCCGGGTGAGGATTACACGCTGGCGTTTGCGGCGCGCACGGTGCTGCGTCATCGGCCCGGCCCGGTGGTCACCAACCTGTCGACCAGCAAAGTCGTGGCCGACGTCGCGTCCGAGTTTGGCGTGCCATTCCGCTTTGCCAAGGTTGGCGAGGTGAACGTGGCCCTGACCATGCGCGACGTCGGCGCCACTATTGGTGGTGAGGGTAACGGTGGGGTCATTCTGCCGGAAATGCACCTGGGTCGCGACGCCCCCGTCGGGGCCGCCTTGCTGCTGCAACTGATGCTCGAAGAGAACCGCCCGCTTTCGGCGCTGGTCGCTGACCGACCGCGCTACGTAATCGTCAAGGACAAGTTGGACCGGCCGGATGTCTCGTTGGAGGCAGTGTACCATTCACTGCGCGAGGCGTTTCCCGACGCGACGGCGGATGCGCAGGATGGCCTCCGGCTGGACTGGCCGGATCGCTGGGTGCACCTCCGTCCGTCAGGGACGGAGCCGATCGTGCGCGTCATTGCCGAGGCGCCGACGGAAGCGGACGCACGGTTGCTGATCGCGCAGGCGCGGCAGCCGCTGTTCGAGCTGGCGTTGGCCTCGTGATCGTCGTCTCGTTCATATCTTAGCCCTACCACGACCATGTGCGGAATCGTTGGATACGTCGGCGACAGGATCGCGACACCTATACTGATCGATGGCTTGAAGCGGCTGGAGTATCGTGGCTACGATTCTGCCGGTGTCGCGATCATGAATGGCAAAGGTGTGGAAACGCGGAAGGCCGCAGGGAAAATCGCGCGATTGGAATCGGTCATCGATGCCAATCCGCCGCTAGGCACGCTGGGCATCGGCCACACGCGATGGGCCACGCACGGGCCGCCGACAGAAGGCAACGCACACCCGCATGTGAGCACCGACCGCAGCATTGCGGTCGTGCACAATGGCATCATTGAAAACGCCACGTCGCTCAAGGCGGGGCTCGAGGCGCGCGGCTACGTATTTACGTCCGACACCGATACGGAAGTGCTTGCGCACCTCATTGAGGCCGCTTACGCCGGCAACCTCGAAGCGGCCGTGATCGAAGCCCTCCGTCAGGTGGACGGTACGTACGGCCTTGCCGTGGTCTGTTCGAACGAAAAGGACAAGATCGTAGCGGCGCGAAAGGGCAGCCCGCTGCTGATCGGCCTTGGCGAAGGCGAGTACTTCATCGCGTCAGATGCATCGGCCATCCTGGCCTACACCCGCAACGTCGTGTATCTCGATGACGGCGATGTCGCGGTCATCACGCGCGATGGCTACAAGGTGCTCGATCTTGACTCGCAGAGCCTCGACAAGCCTGTCTCCCGGATCGAATGGGACTTGGAGCAGATCGAGCGTGGCGGATACCCGCATTTTATGCTGAAAGAGATCTTCGAGCAGCCGACGAGCATTCAGAACACCATGCGTGGTCGACTGATTCTCGAGGAAGGCTTCTCGAAACTGGGCGGCCTGAACATCTCGAAGGAAGACCTGCTCAAGGTCGACAACATTGTCATCATTGCGTGCGGGACCAGCTGGCACTCCGCGCTGATCGGTGAAATGATGATCGAGGAGCTGTGCCGCATTCCGGTGGAAGTCGAATACGCGTCGGAATTCCGCTATCGTAACCCGATCGTCACGCCGACCACTCTCTGCATCGTGATTTCGCAGTCCGGCGAAACGGCCGATACGTTGGCCGCCATGCGCGAGGCCAAGCGTCGTGGGGCACGGACGCTGGGGTTGGTGAACGTCGTGGGCTCGACGATTGCCCGCGAAGACGACGGTGGCATCTACCTGCATGCCGGCCCGGAAATCGGTGTAGCGTCAACGAAGGCGTTCACAAGCCAGGTCATTGCGCTCGCGTTGCTGACGCTCAAGATGGCGCGACTCCGCAACCTGTCGGTCATTCAGGGTCGTGAGATTGCGCAAGCAATGGCGAAACTGCCTGAGCAGGTCCAGTCGATTCTTGACCGCGCTGACGAGATCGAGGCATTGGCCGAAGAGTTCAAGCGCGCCACCAATTTCTTGTACCTCGGCCGCGGATACAACTTCCCGGCGGCGCTGGAAGGCGCGCTCAAGCTCAAGGAGATTTCGTACATCCACGCGGAAGGGTACCCGGCGGCCGAGATGAAGCACGGCCCCATCGCGCTGATCGACGAGATGATGCCGGTGGTGTGCATTGCGCCGCACGACTCGGTGTTCGAGAAGATCACCTCGAACATCCAGGAGGTGAAAGCGCGGAAGGGGAAGATTATCGCCATCACGACGCGGGATGAGCCGTCGCTTGCGGGCAAGCTCGACTACGAGTTCCGCATCCCCGAAACACTCGATCTGCTCACCCCGATTCTGGCCAGCGTGCCACTGCAGCTGCTGGCCTACTACATCGCCGTCAAGCGTGGCTGCAACGTCGACCAACCGCGCAATTTGGCGAAGTCGGTGACGGTGGAGTAATCATGGCGGGATGCCTGAGCTCCCCGATGTTGCACCTGGTGGCTGGGAAGGACGCGGGTTGTGGCTTCTGAAAAGCGATTTCCCCCGACACCGCGATGAACTGGAAGGGTGATTCGGTTAGTTTGCGGGATGACTGATGCCGTTGCCACACCGACCCAGACCACCCTCGCGCGCGAGGTCGAACGCCGTCGAACCTTCGCGATTATCTCGCACCCCGACGCCGGCAAAACGACGCTCACCGAAAAGTTGTTGTTGTACGGTGGGGCGATCCATCTGGCAGGCTCGGTGAAGGCGCGCCGCGCCACACGCCATGCCACGTCAGACTGGATGAAGCTGGAACAGGAGCGCGGCATCTCGGTCACGTCGTCGGTGCTGCAATTCGAGTATATGGGATACCAGCTCAACCTGCTGGATACCCCCGGGCACGAGGACTTTTCCGAAGACACTTACCGCACGTTGGTGGCCGCCGACTGCGCGATCATGTTGCTCGACAACCGCAAGGGTGTGGAAGAGCGCACGCGTCAACTGTTTGACGTCTGCAAAATGCGGCGCACGCCGATCTTTACGCTCGTGAATAAGTGTGACCGGTACGGAGAAGATCCACTGAAATTGCTGCAGGATGTCGAAGCCGATCTCTCGATCGACTGCTACGCCGCGACCTGGCCGGTATTCGACAATGACGTGTTCGTTGGGGTGTACGATCGCCTGAAACGCGAAGTGCACCTGTTTCTACGCAGCGGCGACCGGGGCGCGACGAGAGCCGACGATACCATCGTCAGTATCGACGACCCGGCACTGATCGAAGCGATGGGCGAAAGCTCCTTTGATCGGCTGATGACGGATATCGAGCTGCTGGATGCAGCGGGACATACCTACGAACATGAGCGCGTGATCGATGGGACGCTCACGCCGGTGTTCTTTGGCTCTGCGCTCACGAACTTCGGCATTGAGCCTTTCCTGCGGGAGTTTCTGGAACTCGCGCCCTCACCCGGTCCGCGTGAATCGAGCATCGGGTCCATCGCGCCGGACCGCACCGACTTCACCGGTTTTGTGTTTAAGATTCAGGCGAACATGGATCCCAAACATCGTGATCGCATTGCCTTCGTGCGCATCGTCTCGGGGCACTTCGAGGCGAATATGCAGGTCTTGCATCAGCGGAGCGGGAAGCAGATTCGGCTCGCCGCACCGCAGCAGTTTATGGCCCGCGACCGCGTCGCCATCGAAGAGGCATGGCCCGGCGATGTGATCGGGATTATGGATCGCGGGAATCTGCGTATCGGTGATACCCTCGGCGGCGACGGCACCATGGAGTTTCAGGGGATTCCGCGCTTCGCCCCAGAGCACTTTGCCCGCGTGATTCCGGCCGATCCGCTCAAGCGCAAGCAGTTCGATAGCGGTCTGCGTCAGCTCACGGAGGAGGGCGCGGCACAAGTGTTTTTCGCCGAAACCTCGATCGGCTCACAGCCCATTGTTGGCGCCGTCGGACAATTGCAGTTCGATGTAATGGCCTTCCGACTGGAGCACGAGTACGCGGCGCCCTGCAAATTCGAGAAGATGACCTATCGCTGGCCGCGCTGGGTGACTGGACCAAAGGCCGACGTCGAGCGTGTCTGCAACGGCCTCGGTCGGTTGCAGTTGTACGACCACAAAGGCAACGCGGTGGTACTCTTTCAAGACCAGTGGGCGCTGCGACGCGCGCTGCAGCATGAGACGGCGGTGGTCTTTCATGAGACGCAGCCGTAAACGCCTCACGCCTTCAGCGCGCTCGTTTGAGGGCTGAAGGCGTGAAGGACTGCCCGTCAGTGGTACTCCCGCTGGTACTACACCTGCTTTGCGATCTCGATCTGCCGTCCTACATGGCCAATCACAAACCCACCGTCGTCTGACGACGAGAAGTAGATGCGCAGCCCCGTATCCGGGTTGCTTCCGCGGCGGAGCTGGTCGGGGCATTCGATGTCACCGCCGCCGTCCTGAAACACGTACGGCGTCTTGTAGACCGAGTCGGTCGAACCCGGCGTGTAGTCGACACCAAGATCGGCGAAGACCTCCGAGAGCGGGCGGCTGAGTGCGCGGTCCTGGCGACGGCGCCCCACCTCGCCCAACGACTTGAGAAACTTCCAGGCGGTATCCGGGTCGGGGAATTCGGAATCCTTCGCTGAGCTGAATGCCGTGGGCAGCAACCGCAGTGCATCGGCATACATGGCCTGCGCGCGTTCGACGGATTCAAGGACCGATTCGGGCGCGTCGCTGGCCGGCTTGGCGATGGGCTGCCGTTCCTTCAACGCTGCAAGCGTGGTACGCAAGGACCGCGTCATCGACCGCTCGGTCTCGAGCGCGTTGCGGGACTCGTTGAAACGCTCGCGCACACGCATCAGCTCGCCCTCCGATGCCTTCAGCGCCTCTTCGAAGTCACGGACCAGCGCCACCAATTGTCCGCGGTCGAGTTCCGAGCCAGACTCCGCCGCAGCGAGGGCTTCGGTAGCGTCCGGGCGTTTGCTGTAGGCCGAAGCGCGCTCGTCGCGCAGGCGCTCGACGATGGCGGAATCGGACATTGGGCGCTGCACGGAGACTTCCGCCAGCCGTTGCACCAACCGCCGCCGTTCGCCTGGGAGTGCCAGCGCGCGGGCCAACACGAGCGGATGCTGAAACGGGTCCGCTTCGAGATGGAAGCCCGGCAAGTAGGCACGCGCAGAACCCAGAAAGACCGAGCGGGCGTGTCCACCAACCGAATCGGACAGGGCGAACGTATCGGCATGACGAAGCATGAACGACAAGCCGAGACCAAACACCTCGCTGGCAAACTGTTCTGGAGGCATCACGTATCCGCCGTCCGGCAACTCGGTGAGCAACAGGACCGGCATGGTGCGCGCGGGGTCACAGAGCACGAAGCGCACGAAGGCGTCGAGCGTGCCGGCCTCCAGCTGTGTCGGGACCCGCTGCAGCGGGCCGTCGCTCGAAACGAGGGTGAATGGGACGTCCAGCTCGGACAGGAGGCGTGGCGGCCGTACTGGCGGCGGCGCGCCGTTCCCGGTGCCGCCGTCGGTGCCGACCCGAATGTACAACTGCCGGTGTATACTACCGCTGGCGGTGGTGGACGTCACATACGTGACGTGTGTCGACCACTGGAGGCCTCGATCAAGGGGATCGGGCGCATGCACCACGATGTCGGCGAGCGCCGAGCCGTTACTGACAAATGGCGCCCACCGGAGAATGCGCCCGCCGTCGAGGGTGTGGTTGGACGGTGAGTCCCAGCTCAGCTGCTGGCTGGCGTCGAGTCCCAGCCAAGCCACACACGCGTCAAGGAAGGCGGCATCGGCATTGGTGGAGCTGATGCGGGGAACGAGGTCGAAGTGAAGCGCAAGTCGAGGTTGCACGGTCGTGTTGATTGGCATTATTACGGTTCTTCCGCGTTACACGAAAGAAAGCGAGACTAAAAGACTTTTTATGAGAGTCCTACTCCAACGCGTTACAAGAGCCGAAGTGCGAGTTCGAGCGCCCGTGCCCAACGAGTCTCCGCGAGTGATCGGGAGAATCGATGCTGGCTACGTCGCGCTGGTGGGCATTACACATACGGATACGCCAGCAGAGATGTTGTGGATGGCGGATAAGATCCACAGCCTTCGGCTTTTCTCCGATACAGAGGGCCGCATGAACCACGACCTGTCAGAGCACCAAGGTGCAGTACTCGTGGTGTCACAGTTCACATTGTATGGCGATGCACGTAAAGGCAGACGCCCCAGTTTTGTTACCGCCGCACGTAGTAATATAGCCGAGCCGCTATATACGCAACTGCTCGAAAGACTCCGATCAAAAGGACTCGTCGTGGCCTCTGGTGAGTTCGGCGCCGCGATGGAAGTGGAGCTGGTGAACGATGGCCCAGTCACACTCTGGTTGGAGCGCGAGGCGCCCCTCGCGGTCGTCCAACCCGACGATCGACTCGCGTGAAGACAATCCCGGGTCATCTGCTTTACATTAACTCACGTAGCGGACCACGCCGCGCCGTGACCGAGCTCGGCAGCGTAGCGTTATCATTCGATTTGCGTGTTCGCTCGGTGTAGACAGGACGGCTTCTGCGGTTCAAGCTTCTGAGCGGGGTGTTCGGTCCACTCCGCTACCCACACCTTCACCACTCTACGACGGCGCCTCGATTCATGCACTCGACGTCCAAACCGTTCCGCTCGCTGCTTCTGCTTGCCGCCTCAGCCGCACTGTTGTCCGGCTGTGGTGGCGATAGTGCGACCCCAGCCGCAGACACGAGGGCGAACGATGGCACCTTCGCGCGCATCCAGCGGACCATCCTCGACCCGTCGTGCGCTGGCTGTCATACCAGCGGCGCGAGCGGCGCGCGGCAGTCGCAGTTGGTGCTCACCGCCGACTCGTCGTACCAGCAGCTGGTGGGTGCGCCCTCGCTGCAGCCGTTCGCGCGCGCGGACGGCATGTTGCGCGTGCGCGCCTTTCGCGCCGACAGCTCATTGCTCTTCCATAAACTCGCATGGGTTCCGGGTCACCACAGCCGTGACTACGGCCTCCTCATGCCGTCGGGAACGGTGCAGGGGCTGACGGCGGGACAGCTTGAGTATGTCCGCCGGTGGATTGAAGCGGGCGCACCGCGCGTTGGACATGTCGTGGACACTGCCGTCTTGCTCGATGCCCGACTACAAGCCGCAACGTTTACTCCGCTCGCGCCGCCGTCGGCCACTGTTGGGCTGCAGTTGAAGGTCGATAGCTTCGCCGTCACGCCCTCCTCGGAGCGCGAATTGTTTGTGTATCGCCGGGTGAATAACCCAGCGGACCTGTACGTCACGCGCATTGAGTCGAAGATGCGTCCCGGCAGTCATCACCTGTTGCTGTATCAATTTGACGAGACCCGGACGTCCTTCCCGTGCAATACGCGACCATCGCCCGATGTGGTGCGCGACATCCGGAATCCCGACGGCTCATCGAATATCATCAACATGCTGCCGATGGCGTGTCACGTGTTCTTCGCAGGCGCGATGACGCCGGATTTCGACTATCGCTTCCCTCCCGGTGTGGCGATCAAGCTGCCCGCAAACGCATCGCTGGATTTTAACGTCCACTACGTGAATCGCTCGCCGATCAACCTGCCCGGGCAGGCATTTGCGAATTTGTACACGGTGGACCGTGCCCAGGTCACCACGGTCGCGCGCTCGCTGAACCTGGCAAACACCAGTTTCACGTTGCCACCGAAGCAGCGCACGACGGTTCGGACCGTGTTTACAATGAGCGCACGGACCACCGTGCTCGGTTTGACCTCCCACATGCACTCGCTCGGGGAGCGTTTCGAGATTCGGCTACGGCGCGCCAACGGCACGGAAACCACCGTGTACACGAACACGGATTGGGAACATCCCGGATTCGTGAATTACGACACCCCATTGGTGCTGGAGGTCGGCGACGCGCTGGTCAGCATCGTGACATGGAACAACGTGACGGATCGCACCGTGAGTTTCGGCTTGCTCTCGTCCGACGAGATGGACATCATCTTCGGATACGCCTACTAAGGCGCACGAGGGCGTCCGAGAACGTCCGAGGGCGTCCGAGGCGTCCGAGGCGTCCGAGGCGTCCGAGGCATGCGAGGCGTGCGAGGTGCACGCGCCGAGCCTAGCAGCCCGCCAAGGCACGCTCGAGATCGGCAACGACATCATCGATGTGTTCTAATCCAACACTCACGCGCACGAGGCCGTCCGTGATGCCAACGGCTGCGCGCTCGGCGGCCGTGAGCTTGCTGTGGGTGGTGGAAGCGGGGTGCGTGACGATGGTTCGCGTGTCGCCCAGATTCGCCGAGTGCGACACCATCGTGACGCCGTCGAGAAACCGTCTACCCGCCTCAAGACCACCCGAGAGAACGAGTGCGACGATGCCGCCGCCCTGACGCATCTGTTTCTTCGCCAAGTGGTACTGCGGGTGCGAGGGCAGGAACGGGTAGCGTACCGACTCGATGGCCCTATGCCCCTCGAAATGGGTGGCCAACGTGAGCGCATTCGCGCAATGCCGATCCATGCGAACGGCCAACGTCTCCAGCGATTTCGACAACACCCACGCGTTAAACGCACTCATCGCAGGACCGGTGTGTCGCGCAAAAAATCGACAATCGGCAATAAAATCCGCACGGCCAACAATGGCCCCACCAAGGACACGCCCTTGACCGTCCATGTATTTGGTGGCCGAGTGAATCACCGCCGTGGCACCATATGCGAGCGGCTGTTGGAGATATGGCGTCGCAAAGCAGTTATCGACGACGAGGTCGATCCCATGCTCGCGCGCGAATCCGCCCAGCCACTCAAGGTCAATCAACTCCAGACCGGGGTTGGAGGGCGTCTCGATAAAGATCATCCTGGTCGTGGGCTGCACACTCCTCGCCCATCCCTTTTGATCGCTGGCGTCGACATACGAGCTGGTCACTCCCCATTTCGGCAGAACGCGCGTAAACAGCTGGTGCGTGGACCCAAACAACGCGCGAGACGCAAGGATGTGATCGCCCGACGACGCGCGCGAGGCCAGCGCGGTGAACACGGCCGACATGCCGGATGCGGTCGCGATGCCGTCGTCGCCCCCCTCGAGCAGGCAGAGCTTGCGTACGAACTCGTCCGTGTTGGGATTGGCGTATCGGCTATAGACATTCCCCTCGACCTCTTCGGCGAACAGCGCGCGCGCGTGCTCTGCATCGTCAAAACGGAAACTCGAGGTCAGGTAGAGCGGGACCGAGTGCTCTCGCTGGGCACTGACCGGCGCCTGCGTGCGGATGGCGAGCGTTTCGAAGTGCGATTCGTCTGACATAAGGGGCGCGTAAGGATGCAAGGTCGATGGGTGACGCTCTAATTTAGTCGCATGTCCTCTCCACTTTCCGCTCAACTCTCTGTGGCTGAACAGGCCGCTCCCGTTCGCGTCATTCTCGCCTCCCAGTCTCCTCGTCGACGCGAACTCCTGACACTGATCGGCGTGGACCACGAGGTCCGTCCGGCAGACATCGACGAGGACGTCTGGGCCGATGAACAGCCAGTGCCGCACTGCGAACGACTCGCCCGGACCAAAGCGGCGACGCTGTCCGCGCTGCATCCGGACGCCCTGGTCATTGGGTCCGACACCATCGTCGTCCTCGATGGCGATATCCTCGGCAAGCCCACCTCCCACGCCGACGCAGAACGCATGCTCGCTCGACTCAGCGGGCGGACGCATACGGTCTTCACGGCCGTAGCGGTCGCACACCGCGGAGAGACGCGGTCAGCCGTCGAGTCGGTGTCGGTAACGTTTCGCACGCTGGACTCGGCGCACATTGCCGCCTATGTCGCCACGCACGAGCCCATGGACAAGGCGGGTGCCTACGGTATTCAAGGCTTCGGCGCGACGATCGTTGAGCGGATTGACGGCGACTACTTCGCCGTCATGGGTCTTCCACTGGGACGACTGATTGAGCTACTGCGCGACCTCGGGGTGAGCTACAGGTTCGGGCCGCTCAGCATCGCCACGTAGTGCGGCGTGTTCACCGTCCGCGATCAGCCACGACGACTGTTCAGCAGCGCCAAGCGGGCGGGCGCATACCGTTCGCGCCACCGCGTGAGCCTGTCGCGCACATCCTGCACCGAAATGCGCGACATGCGATGCTCTCGGTACGACATATCGAGCGGGTAGTCTTCACCCGGATCGCCGTAGGCATCGATCAGCAGGTCCCGCGAATAATCGTACGGGCCGACGCGCTTGGGGTTGGTGTACCCCATCAGTCCGATCACCGGCGTTCGCAGCGCAACACACAGGTGCAATGGGCCCGTGTCGGGCGAGAGGGCCACGGCGGCGCCGTCGAGGATCGCGGCCAATTTGCGCAGGCCGCTGCCCAGCGCCGAATGGGCCATCGGTGCGTCGCGCAGGATGATCGCTTCAGCGGCGACTTCGCGTGGCGAACGCCCGCCGACCAGCACCGGTTGCAAGTCGAACTCGTCCCAGAGGATATGGCAGACCTGCGCCCATCGCTCGGGCATCCAATCTTTGGCTGCCTTGCTTGTTGCAATCACCAAGGGCGCGACGGGCCGGTCGAATTGCGCCAGAAAGTCCCGCTGATACTGTCGTTCTTCGGCATTCCACGGGCCAAGCGTCCATTGCGGCGCGTGATGCGCAATGCCGAGTGCGTCCAGGAACTCGAAGTACTGATCCTGCACATGCTGGCCGGCATGCGGTGCGATCGTGTGCGTAGTAAACAAAACGTTGGCATCACGCGCGCGCGCACGATCAAATCCCAGCTTGACCGGGCTCTTCGTGAACGCGGTGATCAGTCCCGCTTTGAAGTACACCTGAAGCGCCAGGACCAGGTCAAAACGGCGCCCGGTCAGCGCTTGACGGACATCACGGAATGCCCGCCACCCGCGGCTCCGGTCGAAGACGATGATCTCGTCCACCAAGGGGTGGCCGCGCACGAGGGTGGCGGGGCCGGGCTGGAGCACCCAGGTGACCTTGGCGTGCGGGGCGTGCGCCTTGAGCGCGTGGAGGATCGGCATGACATGCACAACGTCACCAACCGCGCTCATCATCACGATGCATATGCGGTCATACCGTACGTTCGCCACACTCCGGGAATCACTCATGTCGTGCGTGACGATCCAACGCTGTTCATGGCAGCGCGACTGAACGTGGCAAGGGTCTGGTCGGTGACGTCGCACCCAAACTGCGTGCGCCATTTTCGAAACGACCGTACAAGGCGCGCCACGTTGCGCTGCATGATGGATCGCGGGAGTGCACCGGAGACCCACTGCACCACATCGACATCAATGACCATCGCGACCAGAGTACCGGGCGACGATATCGACGCATCTGCAGTGATCAACACGTTCTTGACGTTCAAGTCGGGATGCACAATGCCCGCCAGCGCCAGGCGACGGAGCAGGTGCAGGGTGGCCTCGAGCGCCGCCGTCAACGTGATCTGCGGCACCAGCGCAGCGGCAATCATGCCAAGATCGAACGCGTGTGGCACAAACCGCGACACCACGTCAACGCGACAGGTGCCCAAGCCGGCGTCGTAGCGGGCAAATCCAAGCACCGTCGTCGTTGGAATACCCACCGAGCGCAGCGCACTCGAATGCGCGAACTCCAGCGGGGCGCGTGTCGGGCGCCGGAAGCGGTCGCCGGTCACCGGCGCGAAGAGCCCACCATGCCAGGCATGGCGCACGACAACGGTCTCGTCGGACTCCGGTACGGTGGCGACAAACACTGGTGCACGACCGCGCAGGGCGCGTGGTTGCGGCTGCATCGCCGCCCAGTCATAGAGTGTCCCGTGGGTTGCGATGGCTGCGGCAAACGCCTCGAGAAGATTGTGCGACGCCGACACATCACCACGCGCGAGCTGCCGCGTTGCAAGCGTGTCGTCGGGTATCACGGCGCTCGCGTCTGCGGTGGTCACGTGGGGATGGCCCAGACTCGTGTTGCGTCGCCGCTGCGTCGCACAGGCACGATGTCGGGACGCGCGATCGTCACTACCTGACCAGATAGCTGGTCGCGCACCGCGTCGGTGATCAAGAGTTCATCCCCGAGGGCCTGTGCGCACAGCTTGCTGGTCAGGTTCACCGTGTCACCGATCAGCGTGTACTCAAGGCGCTGCGGGGAGCCGATGTTGCCGAGAAAAACCTCGCCCGCGTGGATCGCCATACCCGCGTGTAATTCCGGGCGTCCCTCGCGATGCCAACGCTCATTGAGCACCGCGAGCGCGGTGCGCATGGTCTGCGCGGCGCGGACGGCGTGCGAGGCGTCGTCGGCATGTGGCTCCGGCGCCCCCCAATACGCCAGCAGGGCGTCGCCGATGAACTTGTCCAGCGCGCCGTCGTGCGCGAACACACAGCCCACCATCGCTCCGAAGTACTCGTTCAGCTGCGTGGCCATTTCCATCGGCGGCAGCGACTCTGCGACGGCGGTAAAGCCACGGATATCACTGAACAGCACGACCACGCGCTGCCGATGCCCCCCGAGCGCCATGGTGTCTGTCGACGCGGCGATGCGGGCCGCCAACTGCGGCGTGAAATAGCGCTCGAAGTTTTCGCGAACGTGGGTGGCGCGCCGAAGACGCGTTGCCGCTGCTTCGCGTTCCACGGCGGCCGCAGCGATACCGGCGAACGCCACCAGAAAACTCAGATCGTTCTCGTCGAACGCGTTGGCGTCCCGTTGACTGTCAACATACAGCACACCCAGCGTGAGATGCCCGTCGCCGATGAGCGGTGCGGCCATCGCCGAGCGCACGGCCTGCGCCACAACCGACGCGCCCGCCGTTCGGGTGTCTTCGCGCGCGTCGTGCGTGAGCAGCGCGGTCTGTCGCTCGGCGACGCCGTTCACGATGGCCCGTGGCACGGCGCGCGTCACGTCACTGCCGTGGGTATCGCGCGCGATACGGAGGTCGAGTGTCCCATGTTCGCCGCGCAACATGATCGCGACGCGATCGGCGGGGAACGCGCCGAAGAGCGTGTCCACAACGATCGGGAGCAACTCCTCCACGCTGGCCAGTCCACCTAATTGCTGCGCCAGCGTCACGAGCTTTGCGAGTCGTTCACCTGCCACGGCCTCGATGGCCGCAGCGCGCGAAGGCACCGCGCGTTCGCGAACAAGCGTCGTCGCGCCGTCGAGTGCGGCGATTGGCGGGCCGGTGAGATGTGCTGCGTCCTCCTCGACGAGCAGGGAGAACATCACGGTGCCGAACGCGATGAGATCGCCTCGCACCGCGCGGGCGGCTGTGACGCGTACACCGTTCACCCACGTCCCGTTGCGAGACGAGAGGTCCGTGAGGGTCATGCCGTGATCGTCCACGCAGATTTCTACATGGCGGCGGGACACCGAAGGGTCGAGAATCGGGATGGTGCAGGCGATCTCCCGACCGGCAACGAGCGTCTCACCAGCATGCAGCGCAAAACGCCGATCTCCGGTGGTGGACGCCAGCACGAACGACATCGCTACTGACCGACGGCAGTGACAGGGATGGTCCGTGCCGCGCGCACTCGTCCAATCGCCGTGAGCATGGCCCGCGCTTTGTTTTCGGTTTCTTCCCATTCCTTCGCCGGTATGGAATCGTACACGATGCCACCACCGGCCTGCACGGACGCCACCCCGTTCGCAATGACACACGTGCGAATCGTAATGGCGAGATCCATCCGGAGATCACCGGCCCCGATGTAACCCAGCGCGCCGGCGTACGGTCCGCGGCGCTCGGGTTCGAGCTCGTCGATGATTTCCATGGCGCGCACTTTGGGCGCTCCGGTCATGGTGCCAGCAGGAAACACGGCACGGAAGGCATCCAGCGCGCTGGCGCCTTCGGCGATCTCACCTTCGACCTGACTCACGATGTGAAAGACATGGGAGTACCGCTCGACCGTCATCAGATCCGTGACCCGCACGGTGCCGTAGCGAGCCAATCGTCCGACGTCGTTTCGGCCAAGATCCACCAGCATCACGTGCTCGGCGCGCTCTTTTTCGTCGGCCAGGAGTTCTGCGGCAAGCGCGATATCTTCGTCAGCGGTTCGCCCGCGCGGGCGCGTGCCCGCGATGGGACGCACTGTAATGCGACCGTCCGCCACCCGAACCAACAGCTCGGGTGAACTGCCCACGAGTTCCAGTCCATCGAGCATCAGATGGTACATGTACGGGCTGGGATTCAGTGCGCGGAGGGCGCGATAGAGCGAGGTCGGTTCAAAGTCGACGGCAAGCTCCATGCGACGCGCCAGCAGGACTTGAAATACATCACCGGCCAGGATGTACTCTTTGATACGAGCCACGTCACGCTCGAAAGCCGCGCGCGTGTACGTGGAGGTGGGAACCGCCGGCGCCGACGTCGTATCGATCGCCAACGCGGGCAACACATCAGGTCCGAGCAAGCGGGCAATGGTCTCATCAAGCGTTGCTGTTGCCGTGGCATGCAGCCCGTCCAGCTGGCTGTCAGAAGCTGCCGCAGGAACCGGGACAGACACAATCACGCGCGCTTGACCGCGCCAATTGTCGATCACCACCAGCGCGTCGGTGAACACGAAGCATGCGTCGGGCGCGTCGACGGAGCGTGGCGGCGCGTTCGGCAGTCGCTCAATGTGCCGCACCACGTCATAGGCAAAAAACCCAACCGCGCCGCTCCAGAATGGACCGAGATCCACCGCCGATACCGGTCGCATGTCGCGGACGATGTCGCGAAGGTCGGCAATCGGATCTGACGGCGCGCGTGCGCCATGCCAGCCGGCGTCAGGCGTCCAGTCTTCGACCACGCCATCGCGAAGCCTCCATGCACCGCGCGGCTCGGTGCCCAGATACGTGTAGCGTGCCCATGTTTCGCCGCCCGCCGGCGCCGACTCCAGCAGAAACCCAAAGGGGCCGCGGCGGAGCTTGGCGAATGCGGCGACCGGCGTGCATTGATCGAGCAGGCAGTCGCGCCAGACAGGCACGAGCCCACCGAGATCACGACAGGGGTCGGCGTAACGGCGAAAGTCAGCGAGAGTGGTCACAGGCCAGACGCGGGGTGGTGCGTGCTACGCGCTTCGACTGGGCCATGCCATGCGGCATCGCCTGAGCCCGTGCAAGTTGTCCTGTCGACTCGCACCGAGGCAAGCGAGTCTGTAGGATTGGCGTATGCAGAGCATTGATCAGCGCAGCACGCGCATCGACGTAGGTGTTGTCGACGTCGTGGTCTTGACGCCGTCGGCGGTGAAGCCGTCGGTGCTGACCCCCCCCAGCGCGCGTGGCAAAACGACGAGCATGAGCGCGTTCGAGCGCTGGCGCGTGCTCACCATGCATCGGGCGGCCGGCGTGCGCTGTACGGGGGCGTGGGAGCTTGTGCACGGCCGTATCGAGCCCGGGGAGCGACCCGCCGACGCCGCCCGCCGCGAGGTTGGTGAGGAGACGGGATTGGCGATCGATCGGCTCTACCACATCACCGTCAACCCCTTCTACCTGCACACCCCCGACACCATCCAGATGGCGATCGTCTTTGCAGCCATCGTGTCGATGGATCAGCCGGTGGTGTTGGGGGCTGAACATGATGCCTACCGCTGGCGGTCCCCTCGATCAGCCCTGACACAGCTGACGTGGCCGCGTGAGCACGAGGCGGTGCGATATGCGGTGCACTTGCTGCGCGCCGGGGACGCCGGCGCGGCCGAGGACGTGCTGCTGATTCGCTAGCGCGCTGCGGTGCGCTGCGACGAGCTGCGAAGCGACGCAGCGGGCGGCCTGGCGTCGGGCGGTTGTTTGGCCGCACGACTCCGCACCAGCGCCCGCTGTCGCTCGACGTCGCGCATAACACGAGACCAGTCCGTCACGCTGGGGATGCCTTCCATCATCGCGGTCGTTGGCTGATTCACATCCAACTGCCCATCAAAAATAAACAGTGCAGACTGCACGTCGCGCTGTCGCAATCGGAAACTCCCGAAGCCCGAGGTGAGCGGGAGCACATCAAGCGGACGAAAATCACGTCCGGTGTTGCTGATGATGAATTCCTGTGGTGAGAAGCGCGTCTCACCCTGTTCGAGCGCAAAGAAACTCACGTACCAAATGGAGTAGGAGGGCAGGCGATTGCGCTCCTTCACCGCATCGATCGCCGCTTCCTTGCTGAGCACCAGCTCACGAAGCGCGCGGTACGAGTCTGGCGACAAGAGTCGAATCATCCGTTCGTCGAGCGGGATTGCGCGGACTTGCAGGCCAGACGAGGGCGCGACCTTGAGCGCGATGTCGTCCTGCCGCAGTGAGCCAAACCCGGCGGGTACAAAATTCGGATCGAGCGTATCGCCTGAAACGCCTGAGCGCGCCACCGGCGGGACCTGCGCCACGACCTGCTGTCCGGAGGCGCAGCCCACGGAGAGAGTGAGCACGGCCATCCACTGCCACTTATCTGCCGCAATTCGCATCGTCTGCTCGCCCGTATGTAGGTGAATCTTACTCGGCGTGCTCGGCCAGCTTCCAGTCGGCCTCGTCAAGCAGGGACATCAACGCCTGCGCCAACTCGTCCCGTCCCTGACCTGTGGTCGCACTGAACAGTACGAGCTGATCTGGGTCGAGTCCAACGGATGCCGCCAGTGCCGCGCGGCGCGGCTCGACCTCGCTCGATCGGAGTTTATCGACCTTCGTGGCGGCCACGATGGTTGGTACCCCAAGCTCAGCCAGAAAATCCAACATCGTCCGGTCGTCGTCGGTGGGGTCGTGGCGCAGGTCGAGCAGGAGCACGACACCGCGCAGCGCCGCGCTCTCAGACAAATACCCTTCGATCAGCGGCCGCCACTCGGCCTTCCGTGCCTTGGAGATTCGGGCATAGCCGTAGCCGGGAAGATCGGCGAGTACGAAGCGCTTGTTGACATCGAAGAAATGGATTTCGCGTGTGCGCCCCGGCGTGTTGCTGACACGGGCAAAGGACTTGCGCCGCATCAGCTTGTTGAGGAGCGACGACTTGCCCACATTGGAGCGGCCAGCGAAGGCAATTTCCGGCAGCTGGTTGTCCGGTCGCCATCCCTCCTTCGTCGCCATCGGTCCGAGGTACTCCAACGAACGAATGACCAACGGATCGTCGCTCACGAGGGGCGCTCGGAGCCAACGGCGAACGTGACCGTATCGGCATGCAGCGGCAGAATCGGCGTCCGCAACGCCAGTGCGAGGACTTCATCCATCGTGCGCACCGGATGCCAGGTTACCGCGTTGCGAACGTCCTCGGGCAGCTCGGCAAGATCCTTGGTGTTTCCGTGTGGAATGATGACGTGCGCAATGTGATGGCGATGCGCCGCCACCGCCTTTTCGCGAAGGCCGCCGATGGGCAGCACGCGCCCCCGCAGCGTGACTTCACCGGTCATGGCGATGTCTCCGCGCACCGCGATGCCGGTCAAGGCACTGGCTAAGGCTGTCGCGAGCGCGATGCCGGCAGAGGGACCATCCTTTGGCGTCCCGCCTGAAGGCAGATGCACGTGGATGTCCTTCGTGCGATGGAAATCCGAGGGCAGTCCAAGCTGCGTTGCACGCGCGCGCACATAGCTGAGCGCCGCGGCTGCCGACTCCTTGATCACATCGCCAAGCGTACCGGTGAGTTGTAACCGGCCACGTCCCGGTACCACACTGACTTCGATTTCCAGCAGCTCGCCACCAACGTTGGTGTAGGCGAGGCCGGACGCCACGCCGACTTGATCAATGAGCAGCGGCTCGTCGGCATCGTGAGGCGCGGGGCCGAGGATGACGGGCAGATCGGGCCGATCTATCACGGTCACCCCATCAACCACACGACCGATCGAGGTTCCGCCGACAGTCGCACGCGTAACCTTGCGGGCAAGTCGGCCCAGTCTGCGGTCGAGATCTCGCACGCCCGCCTCGCGCGTCCAGCCGCGTATGATGGCGGAAAGCACCTCAGGCGCGACAGACACCAGCTCTGGCGCGATCCCGTGCGCGGTGAGCTGACGTGGGAGCAGAAACCGCCGCGCGATCGAAAGCTTTTCCGGTTCGAGATATCCCGGCAGCCGAATAATCTCCATCCGGTCACGCAACGCTTCGGGAATGGAGCCGAGCGAGTTCGCTGTGGTGATGAACAGCACCTGCGAGAGGTCGTAGTCGACTTCGAGGTAATGATCGTTGAATGCGTGATGCTGCTCAGGATCCAGCACTTCGAGCAACGCGGCCGCGGGATCGCCACGCCAATCGCTACCGAGTTTATCCACCTCATCCAGCAAGATGACGGGATTGATGGTTTCGGCACGTCGCATCGCTTGCAAGATGCGCCCGGGCATTGCGCCGATGTACGTGCGACGATGGCCACGGATCTCTGCCTCATCGCGAACACCACCGAGGGCCATGCGTACGAAGCGACGGCCCAGCGATTGCGCGATGGAGCGACCCAGTGACGTTTTGCCAACGCCCGGCGGTCCAACCAAACAGAGAATGGGGCCGCGAATGGCGCCCACTTTGGCGAGCACCGCGATGTAGTCGAGAATGCGATCCTTGACGTCTTCCAGCCCGTAGTGATCGCCATCCAACACCACGCGCGCGTGCTCCAGATCAATCGTATCGTCGCTGCGCGTCGTCCACGGCAAGCCCAGCACCCAGTCCAGCCATCCACGCGCCACCGATGCATCGGGCGACATCGGCGAGCTGCGACGGAGCTTGCGGAGTTCGCGCTGGGCTCGCAACGCCACGGGTTCCGGCAACCCACGCGCGGCGATCTGCTTCGTCATCTCATCGCCCTCGTCGCCTTCCTCATGGCCGAGTTCGCGATGAATGGCCCGCAGCTGTTCCTGCAGGAAGAACTCCCGTTGATTCTGAAAGAGCGACCCACGCACCTGCTCGTCGATCTTCCGTTCAAGCTTGAGCAATTCGAGCTCGCTGCCGAGCAATTGCACCAACCGATCGCCCAGCAGCTCGAGCGTTGGTGATTCGAGCAAGCGTTGACGTTGCTCGATGGTGACGTGCATGTGCGCGGCGATGCCAAACGCGACGCGCTCTTCGTCATCCAGCCCCTGCAGCAAGCCCACCACTTCCGGCGGAAGTCGTCGCTGTAGGCCAGCATACTCCTCGAACAGTGTCAACGCGTGGCGGACGCGCGCCTTCGACGTGTCGGACCCGTTATCCTCGAGCGGGAAGGGTGCGACGGTGGCCTCAAAGAGCGGGCTTCCCTTCGACGTCAAAAAGCGCTGCACTTTGACGCGGCCAATCCCTTCGATCAGAATCTTGGTCGTGCCGCCGGTCAGCCGGGTCACCTGCTGCAAGCGGCCAATGACTCCGATGCGGTGCAGATCGGCGGACGTCGGCGTGTGCACGTCGGGCGAACGTTGGGTCACGATGAGGAGTTCTTTCGAACCTTCGGTGGCCTCAGTGACCGCCGCGAGTGACCCGGCGCGTCCAATAAGCAGCGGCATCGCGACGTGGGGGAACAACACCACGTCGCGGAGCGGGAGCACGGACAGGCGCGATCGCTGGGGATCGCGAGCGTGCTTCGTCGCAGACCGTGCCGATACGCGCGGTCTCAGGCTTCCTTCTTCTGTCGCTTCGGCGCGATCTCAAGCAGCGGTGGACCGCCCAGGAGGACAGAGGCTTCAGTGACTTTGACCTCGACCACGTCATCTCGCGTTGGCAGGTCGAACATGGTGTCGAGCAGGGTCTCTTCGAGAATCGCCCGCAGGCCACGCGCACCCGTGCCGCGCTTGAGCGCCTTCGCGGCGACGGCACGCAGAGCGGACTCCTCGAACGTGATCTTCACTTCTTCAAGATCGAAGAGCCGCATGTACTGTTTGGTGAGCGCGTTCTTTGGCTCCTTGAGGATCTGCACCAACGTCTCTTCGTCCAACGCCTCGAGCGGAACGCAGACGGGCAGACGGCCCACCAGCTCGGGGATAATGCCAAAACGCAGCAGGTCGTCAGGCTCGACTTCGGCGAATGGGTTTTTGGTCGTTGTCACCTTGATCGGCTTGACTTTGCCGGAGTTCTTTTCTTCACCGAATCCCATTTTCCGACGACCGGTTCGTGCCTCAATGATCTTCTCCAACCCATCGAACGCGCCGCCGCAGATGAACAGGATGTCCTTGGTATTGATCTGGATGTATTCCTGCTGCGGGTGCTTGCGGCCGCCCTGCGGGGGAACGCTGGCCACGGTGCCCTCAAGAATCTTGAGCAGCGCCTGTTGCACGCCTTCGCCGGACACATCGCGGGTAATAGACGGGTTTTCGGACTTCCGCGCGATCTTGTCGATTTCGTCGATGTACACGATGCCGCGCTCGCACTCCGCCACATTAAAGTCACCAGCCTGGAGCAGACGCACGAGAATGTTCTCGACATCTTCGCCGACATAGCCGGCTTCAGTCAGTGTCGTGGCGTCAGCGATGGTGAACGGGACATCCAGAATGCGCGCCAGCGTCTGCGCCAGGAGCGTCTTACCGACGCCGGTCGGCCCAATCAGCAGGATGTTTGATTTGTCCAACTCGACATCGTCTTCACGCGCGGAGCTCGACGCGTTGATGCGTTTGTAGTGATTGTAGACGGCGACGGCGAGCGCTTTTTTTGCGAGGTCCTGCCCGATCACATACTGATCAAGGATGCCCTTGATCTCGCGGGGCGTGGGGACCTGCGTGATCTGTTCGGCGACCTCGCGCTCTTCGTCCTCCGCCAGAATCTCGTTACAGAGCGCGATGCACTCGTTGCAGATGTAGACCGACGGCCCGGAAATGAACTTCCGTACCGAGTCTTTCGATTTTCCGCAGAATGAGCACCGCAAGTGCTTGTCGTGGGACATGTCGATCCAAGCGGGGAGGTCAAAGGTCGGCCACACGGACCGACAACTGACGTAGTTAACCCAAACTGCGGGGTGGGGTCAAGCGAAAACTGCGGGTGGAACTGATGGACTGCGGGGTGGGGCTGGACTGATATACTGCGGGGTGGGGTTGGACTGATGAACTGCGGGGTGGGGTTGGACTGATGAACTGCGGGGAGGGGTTGGACTAATGGACTGCGGGGAGGGGTCGGACTGCTGCACTGCGGGGTGGGGTTGGACTAATGGCCTCGGGGCGAGCGCACTGACCATGCACG